>JAANMW010000078.1_pt1 | contig 92916 bp, 68 predicted proteins | sample 7279671 | NCBI WGS metagenome assembly JAANMW01 (sample SAMN14094541, study PRJNA606508) | bioreactor metagenome | isolation source: A lab-scale SPAN reactor treating ammonium-rich wastewater day 247 | place: Ireland: Galway | collected 2017-09-19 | reverse complement strand
TTACGGCAAACGGAAGTCGCGGAGGACGATTTGGTCGTTTCAGAGTAATTGGGATATATTTACTCTATGTAACCGCTGATTTTGCAGCGACCCACCCTGGGGTTATCCCTTCAAAGTCGCCATGTCGATCACAAAACGGTATTTCACATCGCTCTTCAGCATGCGTTCATAGGCTTCGTTGACGTAGGACATGGGAATCACCTCCACGTCGCTGCCGATGCCTTGCGCGGCACAGAAGTCGATCATCTCCTGGGTCTCGGCCAAGCCGCCGATGATGGAACCGGCCAAGCGTCGGCGATTGGCCATGAGGCTGACGCCCAGGAGCGGAGGTTCGAGCGCTGTTAAGAGGCCCACGAGAACCATCGTGCCATCACGGTTGAGCAGATGGAGATAGGGATTCAGGTCATGGGCGTTGGGGATCGTGTTGATCATAAAGTCGAAGCTGTTGGCGTGCTTCTTCATCATGGCCTCATCCTTGGCGAGCAGTACATCATCCGCTCCGAGGCGATGGGACTCGGCTACCTTATGAAGTGACGAAGTGATCATGACAACGTTAGCGCCGAAAGCCTTGGCCAGTTTAACGCCCATGTGCCCCAGTCCGCCGAGGCCGATGATGCCGACTTTTTGGCCGCGGGCAATTTTCCAGTGCCGCAATGGGGAATACATCGTGATCCCGGCGCAGAGCAGAGGGGCAGCCGACTTGAGGTCCATTTTGGGCGGGATTTTGACGACGAAGTGCTCATCGACCACGATGCGTTCGGAGTAGCCGCCGAAGGTGATTTGCTCCTTGCCGCGTTCCTTGGCGTTGTAAGTCCAGGTGGGTCGTTCGTGGCAATATTGTTCGAGTCCCTCCCGGCAGCCCGGACAGCGGCGGCAAGAATCGACCATGCAGCCGACACCTGCCAAATCCCCTACGGCGAATTTCTTGACCTCTTTGCCAACGCGGTTGACGCGGCCGATGATTTCATGTCCAGGCACCATGGGGTAAAGGGACGTGCCCCATTCGTTGCGAGCTTGATGGAGATCGGAATGGCAAATGCCGCAGAAAAGGATGTCGATAAGCACGTCCTTCGGCCCCGGTTCCCGGCGATCAAAGCGAAACGGGGACAAAGGGGACGTGGCGTCTTGCACGGCGTAACCCAGCGTTTGGCTCATGAGATCAATTCCTTGCAAATGTGGAGGAGTGGTTTGTCTTTGAAGAGGGCTACACCATGGTTGATCCTATGACGAATCAGATGAAGAGAAAGGGCGAGAAAGCGTCATCATGGCCTGCTCTTTTTGAGTTAACCAATGAATAGGTGAAGCCGATAGCCCGCTCCGTTTTGCCCTAGTCATGGCTTTGAAAAAGGTTATAAAGGGTACACGATTTGTTTTGATGAAATATAGTTCAGTGTGGACAATAAAAGGATTGATGCTTAAGGGGTGGCGATTCGGGTCCGAGATCATGGAAGCGTGGCAGGACAGGCTTTGAACTCCGCGTTGGCTTGAGTGTTGCATGTCAAAATTGCCTTCATCCAAAGGAATTGGCACGGGTGTGGAGGAGAGCGGCTCCCACAAACTAAGCCCGACGCCGCCCGTGGAAATTCCAGGGTACGAGATTCTGGGAGCCATTGGCGTAGGCGGCATGGGCGTCGTTTACAAAGCCCGTCAGCTCAATCTCGACCGTACCGTGGCCTTGAAGGTCATCAATGAAGCCTATCTAGGTAACCGATTGGCCATTCAGCGTTTTCAGCGCGAGGCGATGGTGGCGGCGCGCTTGGCTCACCCCAACATTGTGACGATTTACCAAGCGGGTCGAGTCGGCGACTATCACTTCATCGCCATGGAATACGTCAACGGCACCACCTTGCAACGATTGGTCGAGGATGCGGGGTTCCTCTCCGTTCCTAAAGCCTGCGAGTACATGCGTCAGGCGGCCCTGGGACTGCAGCACGCCCACGAACGGGGTCTGGTGCACCGCGATATCAAACCCCCCAATCTCATGGTCGCCAACAACGGCCAAGTCTTGAAAATCCTGGACATGGGGCTTGCGCGAATGGTCGCCCAGGATGAGCCGACGCCAGGCGTGATGATGACGCAGCGCGGCGTCTTCATGGGCACACCCGATTTCGTGGCCCCCGAGCAGGCGCTCGATGCCCGCAACGCCGACATCCGAGCGGACCTTTATAGCCTGGGCTGCACGTTTTACTACATTCTCACCGGTCAATTGCCCTTTCCCTCCGAGACCGTGCTGGAAAAGCTGGACAAGCATCGCTGGACCATGCCCACGCCCGTGCATCTCGTCCGGGAAGACATTCCTGAAGGGTTGCCGGAGATCCTCGATCGGATGATGGCGAAGAAGCCCACGGATCGCTTTCAAACGCCAGGGGAAATCGCCAAGGCGTTGGCGTCGTTCTGCCCTCATGACAGTATGGCGTCCTTGGTGCTGCCGCCGCTTTCGGTCACGATGGAATTGCCTCCGTTGGCGGATGATCCTTCCACCGCGGATGGCATCGTTACCGGAGCGGAATATTTAGAAGCCAAGCCGGCCCCGACGCCGTCGTTGTCCATTGAGCCGATCGTATTGAATGAAGAGCCGATCTGGCCCGAGGCCATGCTGGATGCTCCGTTGGGAGAAATTGGCTGCTGGCGCGGTCATACCGCGCCGGTCATGGCGGTGAGCTTCCTCCGCGATGGTCGGCGCGTCGTTTCCGCCAGTCGTGATGGCTCCCTGCGAGTGTGGGATGCCGTGACGGGAGAAATGAAACATCACTGGCAAGTCGGTGATCACCCCATTACTTGCATGGCGCTCGCCTCCAGCACCAATTACGTCCTCACCGGCGATGATTCCAACACGGTACGGCTATGGAATCTGAACGAAGGCCGGCAAAGATTGGTGCTGCCTTCCTTGACGATGCGGATCAGCAGTATTGCCATTTCCTCCGATGGTCGATCGGCCTTGACGGGGACCTCCGATGGCATCGTCCGCTTGTGGAATTTGGAAAACGGTTCACGGGTTCGCCGCTTCGAGGGGCACCGCGACGAGGTGCACACGGTCGCTTTCTCGCGCGATGGGAAGCGCGTGTTGTCGGGGGGACGCGATTTCACGATTCGGCTTTGGGACACCGTGACCGGAAGGCAACTCAAATGCGTCGATGACTGGCTCAGCGGCCATCGCAAGGCCGTGATCACCGATGCTATCTTCACTAAGAATGGCCAGCGCATGCTGTCCGCTGGGTCCGATCATGTAATCTGCTTGTGGAACGTTTTGTCAGGACGCATGATGGCGCGCTTCCAAGGGCATAAAGGATGGGTCTACAGCGTGGCTTTTTCACCCAACGAACAACGCATTTTGTCCGGCAGCGGGGATAAAACGGTTCGTCTGTGGGACATTGGTCGTGAACGCGAGTCGGTCATTTTTGCGGGACATACGGCGCGGGTGACCAGTGTTGCTTTCTCGCTGGACGGACTGTTCGCCATTTCTGGCAGTTATGACCAAACGCTTCGGTTATGGCGTTTGCCTCCTCACTAGGTCTTGCTAACAACTCTGGCAGCCTGGGCCATTCCTGTAAGCCCATCAACCTTAAACCGAATAGAAAACATGGAAGCCGGAACCGGCTGCCCCATTGCGTTCGCATGGATTGCGTGTTGTAATCTCTCACAAGTGCATTCCGCACATTTTGGGGCAGCTGATGTCGAACTACCAAAGGTTTGTGCTCACGGACTTGACCCAGAGCGATCTGTGGGTTCCCGAGTTGACCTTGGATAGCCGGGCCTGGCCAGGACGGTTCCCCGCTCCATGGAAAATTACCAAGCGAACGCTGCGGGGAGGCCGCCGGGATGGTATCGATTTAATTGAGGTCGACAACGGCATTTTGACCTTCCAAATCCTGCCGACTCGAGGGATGGGCATTTGGCGCGGCCAATTCCGCGAGATGCCTCTGGGTTGGCAGGCTCCAGTCCATGGGCCGGTGCACCCGCAGTATGTGAATCTGCTCGACCGGAATGGCTTAGGATGGCTGGATGGTTTCGATGAGTGGTTGGTCCGCTGCGGTCTATCGAGCATGGGGCCGCCTGGAATAGACCCCAAAACCAAAGAGTATTTGACCCTCCACGGCCGCATTGCCAACCAGCCCGCGCACTATGTTGAAATTCGCATTCATTTAGATCCGCCCTTCGAATTGCAAGTCATTGGTCACGTTCAGGAAACCATGCTCTTTGCCCATGATTGGCTTTTGAAAAGCACATTCACCACGACGCCCGGCTCAAGCCGACTGGTCGTGCACGATGAGATCGAAAATCGATCGATGCGAACGGCGGAACTGTCCTTGCTCTATCACATCAACTGGGGGCCGCCGATCCTGGGCGAGGGCAGCCGGCTCCTGGCTCCCGTGCAAACCATGATGCCGAAGGATGCGCGGGCCGCGGAGGGACTGGCCACTTGGGATTTATTTGACGCCCCCACGCCCGGGTTTGCCGAGCAGGTTTACTTTTGCGAGTTGATCGCCGATGCGGGAGGTCAGACGCTGGCCATGCTGCAAGACCCCTCGCAAAGTCGCGCAGCCGTGCTGCGCTGGTCGAAGGTGGAATTACCCTATTTCATTCTCTGGAAAAACACGGCTTCCATGACGGAGGGATATGTGACGGGTCTCGAGCCTGCCCTGCAACTACCCAATTTCAGGGCCTCGGAGCGAGACGCAGGGCGTTTGCCGATGCTTCAGCCTGGTCAATCCTATCGGACCACGTTGGCGATCGAGTTGGTGGATCAAATGGAAAACGTGGATGATATTCGCCAAGAGATCGCTTCAATGGGGATGCCTGAGCCGTAAAAGCATGCAGGCTGCGACGAACCATGAAATTCCACTTGCCAAATCAGCGTGGTTCGTTATGCTACAAATGTACAGTATCGATCAAGCCCTTAGGTTTTGTCAATAATGGGAGTTCACTCATGGCAGAGACGCAACAAGACAAGGATTTGAAATTAGCCCTCAGCCAGATCGAAAAAACATTTGGCAAAGGCTCGATCATGCAGTTAGGGGTAGACACGGTCGCGGAGGTGCAAGGCATTTCCACGGGAGCGTTGAGCCTTGACCTGGCCTTGGGCGGCAAAGGTCTGCCAAGAGGACGGATCATTGAGATTTACGGTCCTGAATCCAGCGGCAAAACGACGATCGCACTCCATGCCGTGGCCAATGCTCAAAAGACTGGCGGCGTGGCGGCTTTTATTGACGCTGAGCATGCTTTGGACCCCTCTTGGGCGCGCCGGCTAGGCGTCAATTTGGAAGCCTTGCTGGTCAGTCAGCCTTCGAATGGCGAGGAAGCCCTCAAAATCGCTGAGATGCTGGTCAAATCAAACGCCGTGGACATCATCGTGATTGATTCCGTGGCGGCTTTGGTGCCTCGCTCAGAAGTCGAAGGCGAAATCGGCGATACCCATGTGGGCTTGCAGGCTCGGCTGATGAGCCAGGCGCTGCGCATTTTGAACCCGGTCATTGCCCGCACGAAGACCTGTGTCATCTTTATCAATCAAGTGCGGCAGAAGATTGGCGTGATGTTTGGCAATCCAGAAACGACGACGGGTGGCCTGGCGCTGAAATTCTATGCCTCCGTGCGGATCGACGTGCGGAAGATCAGCGGTGTCAAGGATGGCGAGGAAAACGTTGGTTCTCGAATCAAAGCCAAGGTCGTCAAAAACAAGATCGCTCCGCCCTTCCGCAGCGCGGAATTCGATCTGATGTTCGACCGCGGCATTAGCCGGGAGGGCGATGTCCTCGACATGGGCATCGAGGATGGCCTTGTCGAGAAGAGCGGCGCCTGGATCAATTATGGTTCGCAGCGCCTGGGCCAAGGTCGAGAAAATGCCAAAAACTTTTTACGAGACAATCCAGCCGTCTTGCAAGAAATCACGGACAGGATTCTGCAAAACCGCAAGGTTATCCAAGCAGGGATGCCCATGGAGGAGGCGGAAGCCAATGGCAAGCCCGAAGCCGCTCCGGCCAAAGGTGAATCGGTTTCGAAAGGCAAACGGATGTCCTCGGAAAAATAGATTTATTTCCAGGCCGACTATATGAGGCTGAGTTTGTCGTGTCGTAACTTTCTCCAGGAAGAGCACGACTTTTCAATTGCTTGCTTGACGATGCCCGTCGAATGATGGAAACTGGAAGGCAATTGTGATCGAGCGAGGATGACGACAATTACACATCCGCGCTTGCCATCAGCATTGTCAACAAGCAAAAAGGTCAATCCATGAATTGGGGTCAATTGCTCGTCGTCGCCGGTCCGGATGCGAATCAAATTTATGAACTTGAAGATGGCGACATCCTGGTCATCGGTCGGGGTCAAAATACCGGCACGCGACTCAAGGATCCCCAAGTATCGCGGACCCATTGTCAGATTCAGATCAAGAACGGCAAAGCCGTGCTCACGGATAGCGGCAGCGCGGGCGGTACTTTTGTCAATGGCAAGAAAATCAGTGAGCAGATTCTTCGTTCGGGCGATATCATCCAAATCGGCGGCACCCAGTTGAAAATCGAGCAAGGCGGAACTCACGGCGCCAGCACCGTGATCGCGTCGCCCGTCTCGAAGAGCACGGAGCATAAAATGCCCGTCGTTCAAGATTTGGCGCAGGAATTGATCGGCAAAACTCTTTCACACTACCAAGTCGAAAAACTTATCAATGAAAGCGCCAATGCCTTTGTGTATCGCGCGCATGACACCGAATCGGACAAAGCGGTCGCTCTGAAAGTGCTTAAACCCGTTTATGTGAATGATGAGGACGACGTTCAACGGTTTATTCGCGCCATGAAGTCCATGCTGCCCATCAAGCATCCGAATGTGATCGCTTTGTATGGGGCCGGCCGAACCGGGTCGCTTTGTTGGATCGCCATGGAATATATCGCCGGCGAAAGCATGACGGACGTGATCAGCCGCATTGGGGTGGCCAACATGCTGGATTGGCGGTATGCTTTGCGCGTCGCCGTGCATATGGCCCGTGCCTTGGACTACATTCACGGCCAACACATCATCCATCGCAATATCACCCCGGCCAATATCATCATTCAGCATGAGGACAAAACCGTCAAACTCGGCGATACTATGTTCGCCAAGGCCCTGGAAGGAACCAACGCCAAGCAAGTGACGCGGCCAGGCGAGTTGGTGGGCGACGTCGCCTACATGGCTCCCGAGCGAACCTATGGAGGAACGGTGGAGATCGATGGCCGCTCCGACATCTATGGATTGGGGGCCACGGTTTATGCTCTCCTCACGGGGCGACCTCCCTTTGATTCCAAATCCATCATGGAAATGGTGCAAAAGATCCGCAATGAGCAGCCGGTGCCGCCCAAAAAGTTCCAGCTCTCTATTCCCGATCACTTCGAAGGCGTGGTCATGCAAATGTTGGCCAAGCGGCCGGAAAATCGTTATCAAACGGCCAAGGAAGTGCTAACCGAATTGGAACGCGTCGCCCGATATCAGAATGTTTCGGTCTAAGCCGTTCCGTGGTGGGCCATTGAGGCAGGTTCATTGCCTGCGAGGGCGGTTCTCAATCGCTTCAGGCCTTCTTCCATGGAAACCAATGGCACATATCCCAAATCGCGACGCGCCGCCGAGATGTCGAACCAATGGGCCGTGGAAAGCTCCTTAGCCAGGAAACGCGTCATGGGTGGCTCGTGCTTGATGTGAAAGAGTTTGAAGAGAGTTTCGCAGCACCAGCCAAGCCAATAGGCCAATCGAGGCGAAAGGGTTTTTTTCACTGGCGGTATGCCTCCTGCCTTGAGGATAGCATTCACAAGATTCCACAATGGCCAAGGCTCCCCATTGCTGATGAAGTACACTTGTCCCGCGATCGGACTGCCTATCGCAAGCCGTCGGGAAGCCAACACGTGAGCTTCCACCGCATTGTCGATGTATATGCTATCAATCAATGGATTCCGACTTCCTAAGCGCCTTAATCGTCCCGCTTTCCCTCGCGCCAGGATGCGGGGTATCAAATGGCGATCCCCAGGCCCCCAAATAAGATGGGGCCGTAAACAAACTGTCGCCAGGCGGTCATCATTAGCAGCCCTGACGAGTTGCTCGGCCATAGCCTTGGTCTTCGGGTAAGCTGTCAGGTAATGATCGGGATAGGGAGTGCTCTCATTGACTCCTTCTTGATCAGTTCCATCAAACACGACGCTGGGCGAACTGGTGTAAACCAGTTTCCTGACCCCTTGGCTTCGACAAGCAGCCAAGATGTTTTCGGTTCCCACGACGTTACTTTGTTGAAAAGCGCTTTCATCACCCCAAATGCCGGTTTTGGCTGCGACATGAAAGACCAGTTCACAACCTTCCATGGCTGCTTCCACGGCAGAGCGCTGGGTCAAATCACCCAGAAAGGTTTCTACCTGCCAATGGGCAAGCTCTGCATCGGTTTTACGGATCAAGGTCCGGACTTGCTCGCCGTCATTGAGCAAGCGTCGAATGAGCGACTTGCCCAGAAATCCACTGCCTCCGGTGACGAGTAGGATTCGATTCATGCGCGTTCTGCCCAAAGGGCCAAGCGTTCACGGAATATTTTCGCGTTGTGCCTGATGTCCACGGGGAAGGCTGGGTGGAAAAGGAAGCGTTTGATCGATTGGGTCATTGGATGTTGCGATGCCAAATAAGCCAACTCACGACGGATGCGATCGTGCTCTTTTTGCTGGACATGGGCTTTGAGTTCAACACAGATGACCGGTTCCATTCCCTGTTTCGTCCTGCATCCCACCAGGGCGGTCCGGCGAACGTCAGGATGTGCGTTAAAAATGCCCTCGCAGGGAACCGTGTACAGTGTTCCATGTTCGGTGGTCACGCGTTGGCTTTTTCGTCCACAGAACCACAGACGCCCCTGGCCATCTCGGTAGCCTAAATCTCCCATACGATGGAAAAAATTCAGCCCCTCGTTCATAGGAATCTTGGCGAGTTTGTTGGCTTCATGGTCGTGGTCATAAGCTGGCGAAACAACTTCACCGCGAACGATGATTTCACCGATGACGCCTTCCAAGACGCACAGCTTCTGATCCCATGTCAGGATCGGCTCATCCGTGATGGGAATGATTTGCAACTCCAAGGATGGGACCGGTTTGCCAAGGCAAATGCCTTTGCCAAGATGGGTGGCTTGCTCCAGTTCGCCCAGTAATTGGTGGCTGTCGATATTGGCCACGGGGAGGGCTTCCGTGGCCCCATAGGGAGTATGAATAGGCACCTTCGCTTCAAGCATGCTTGAAAAAATCCTCAAGACGGCTGGCCGAACCGGAGCCCCAGCGGAAATGACTCTTTTGAGGCTTGGTAGTTTCACGCCATGCTTTATGCCATAAGCTGCTACTTGTTCCAAGAGCGCGGGAGAGCCAAACATCGTGGTTGCTTGGAATTCGTGAATGGGATCGATGATCTCTCGCGGGTTAACGAAGCCAGGTCGCGTGTAATCCATGCGCGGCAAAATGCTGGTCATTCCCAGGGCAGGCGCATATAGTCCGAACAGAGGGAAGGTGGCCAGGTCGCGCTCACCTGGTCGGATGTCGTAAATCGACCGCAATTGTTGCACTTGGCTGGCGAACATACGATGGAGATAGATGGCTCCTTTAGGCGGCCCAGTGCTCCCGCTGGTGAACAGAATGGCCGCCACGTCGTCGGGCTGAACGGCTGGCCAAGTCGTATTCGTTCGCTTGCGGCCCAGTGCAAGTAATTGTTGATATGTCAGACCTGACCAGAGCCATTTGCGACCCAAGGTAATGAGCAGGCGAATGGTCTCCTTGCCCCATCGAAACAACTTTCGAGCAAGATGAGCGGCGGGGATGCCAATGAAGGCTTCAGGCTCGGATTGGTCGAGCCCTTTTTTGATGGAGGGCAATCCAATGCCCGGGTCGATAAAAATGGGCACGGCGCCTATTCGAAAAAGGGCAAACGTCAATGCGAAGAGCTCAGGGCACGGTTTGACCATGAGGGCAGTCCGCAATCCAGGCTGAAATCCCATGGCCAATAATCCTCGGGCCAGGGTTGCGGTTTCATCGGCCAGTTGTCTGTAAGACCAAGCGCGCCAGGCTAAGGCACCATTCCTTTTTCGTCCTTGAATCGCAATGACGGCGGGGGTTTCCGGCTGGGCGGCCGCCATCGCGGGAACATAATCAGCAACGTTCCAAAAGTTCATGGCCAGACCTTACTCCTGAATGCGGGGAGCCGATGCCACCATGACAAACTGCTTGATCAGGGGAATGACTTCATGAGGAACATCCTCCAAAATAAGGTGGCTTGCCTCTTCGAAGCGGTGCACGGTGGCTTGCGGGAAGCGTGCTTCCCATTCCTTGAGAAAATGATGATCGAAAACAAAATCCTGCATGCCCCAACAAAGCATCATGGGGAGATGCTGCAGGCGATGCAAGTTCGAAGCTGTCTCTTGAACGAGTTGATACGTGGGATGCCTGGGAGTGAGAGGAATATCCTGAACGAACCGGAGGATGGCGCGTCGTTTTCTCCATGAAACGTAGGGCATCTGATAGGCCCGTTGAATGTCTCCGGGGATGACATGGGTCAAGCAGCCCAGGCGCAGGGTGCCTTTCAGAAAGAGATTCAAGCCGCGCACCAGGATGGATCCCAGGCCAGGTAGCTTGGCCAGCCGTAATGCCATGGGCAAGCGTTTGCCGCCCGGAAGCAAAAATGCTGCCGTGTTCATGAGCACGATGCGTTTGAACCGCTCCGGAAATTGACAAGCATATGTCATGCCGATCATGCCGCCCCAATCGTGGGCAATGAGCGTCAGACCAGATTGGAGTTGAAGATGCTCCAATAACGCACTGAGGTCCTCTACGCGGCTGCGAAGTCGGTAATCATAATCTCTATCCGAAGGCACATCGGATAGTCCACAACCCAGATGATCGGGAACGATGATGCGCGCGTGAGATCGAAGCTGCAAAACGAGATGGCGATAGAAGTAGGACCAGGTCGGATTCCCGTGAAGCATCAGGATCGGTTGCCCTTCGCCTTCATCGAGGTAATGCATGCGATGATGGCGGCATTGGAAGTACTGATGCTTGAACGGATATTCGGGAATCACCAGTCGATCCCCAACATTAAGCAGGTGAGTCCGCTTCCGATGCCAAGCCAGCCTACATGATGTCCGGGCAGGAGGACTTGCTGTTCGGCGGCCATGGCGGCCGTTATTGGCAAGGAAACGGTCCCCATATTGCCGAGGTAAGCGAACGTGGAAAAATCTTTTTCCTCGGGGATATGAAGCGTCCGCAGAATGTGGTCGCGATGGGGAGCCCCCACTTGGTGGCAGATCACTCGATCCACATCTTCGGGTGCCCACGCCATCTCCGCCAGAAAGCGTTGCCAGGTTTTCTCGCCCAAGGCGATGCCATGCTTCATGACGCCGATGGAATCGGTGGCCATGACTTGACGATAACTCCCATCGGATTGCCCTTGCAAGCCCCAGCGACACAAGGCGTGATGCTCAGGTGCAGCCAGGGCGATCCCCCCTCGGAGCCGATGACGATGATGGCTTGGAAATGAGCCGTCGGATAAAAGCACGGCTGCAGCTCCCGATCCGCCGGTTAGGGTTGCGAGCGCAGTGATGTAGCTTTCCATCATTGGATCACGGATCAATCCTTCGATGGTGGATTCCATGATGTCTTGCGCGGATTCACAAGAGACGACCATTCCAGCCCGGATATGACCGAGTTCAATCCGATTGGCGATCTCCACAATGGCATTAAGGACGCCAAGGCATGCGTTACTGAGATCGTAAAGGATGATATCGGATCGGACTCCCAAGGAATCCGCGACGCGGCAAACCGTGGCCGGTTCGAATTGCTCCCGGCAAACGCCCGCATAGATGAGCACGCCTAAATCGGAAGCCTGAATCGTAGATGAAGCAAGGGCTTTGCGAGCCGCTTGAATCGCCCCTTGGGATAGAGGAAAGCCAGGCTCCCACCAACGCCGCTCAGCTATGCCGGTGAGTTGTTCCAGATGGCCTGCGGGTAGGCGCAAGGTTTGATAGACCGAACTGAGCCGTTCTTCAAGATCACTTGAAGTCACGACCATCGGTGCCAACTGATAGCCCAAGCTTTCCAGAAAAACTTTGTGATAAATCATCGGGCAGTTGATTTTATGGATTCAACCTGCACGGCAAAGTCTTGCATGTGGTAGATGGTTAAATCATCCACGGTTAACCAACCCTCTGCGGCCAGACTTTGATTAGCGTCATCCACTTCTTTCAGGGAAGCTTCGACGTGCACCAGGTGATGCGTGGGCAAGACTTGACCGCGATAGGTCCATTGATGGGACCGGCCCAAGGCGGGCAAGAGAAGTTCAGTGGTTGGGTCTAATTGCCACCGTTCCGCGGCCAGGATGCGGAGACTTTGTAAAAAGGCCTCCAAGCCCAAGGAGCCAGGCCAAACGGGATCTTGATAAAAATGAGCCTTAAAAAACCATTCCTTCGGATCGATGGTTTTGCGGCCTTCGATGAATCCTTTGCCATAGCTGCCGCCTGAGGGAAAGATACGCACTTCATCCACCATCCGAAGGGGTTGGATCGGTGAATGAAGAAAGGCTTCCATCGACTGCCAAGAATGCTGGCGGACGTCCTGGGGAAAGGGTTGGAAACGTCGAGGTTCATGGATGCCCATTTGTTGGCGGAGAGCGGCTTTCGTGAAAAAGCCAAAATAGGTTTGGCCTTGATAGACCGTCCCTTCGGCATCACGAACATGAAAAGAAAAATGCTGAATGAGCATTCCCAGGGATTGTGCCACCTGCGTCAACTTCACTTGCGTCGTGAGTGTGCCGGTATCAGGATGCACCGGCTTGGTCAACACAGCCTGACCGCCAAGATTGCGAAACGACAGGTCTTCCTGGCTAGTCAAGGCCGATCCCACATAGGCCGCCAACCAACCGCATGGTTGCAGGGCGATCTCAAGCAACACGGCAAATGGCATGGAGCGCTGTCTTTGCGCTGTGAAATACCAGGCATTAGCGGGAACATCATACTCGGCTTCAATCCAACCGCCGGGTTTGACCAGCCATGGTTCGGCCTCAATATGGACGATGCGATCGAGGAATTGGTAGGGTGGGCCAGGTAATCGGGCTATGACCCGATCAGCGTCGAAGACTCGATAAGGTTCGCCAAAAGCGTCGGAGGGCTTGCCAATCGCGAAGGCCAAAATGCGATCTCGATCAAACAAGGCGGGACGTTTCGTTTGTCCACACGCCATGTCGAATGTCGAAGGAGGTCGGTGATGATCTTGACTTTGCCATTCTCTTTGGAGTTCGTCCTTGGAGACGCCAAAGAGACCGAGCGACATGTCCGTGATTTCCACGATGGGTTTGTCATCCGCGTAGAGGATGGCATCCGCCACAGCGTAGGGATAAGGATCGTAGCCTAATTCCTTGAGGTGGATGTCAAAACGTGCCTTGGCAGTCGAGGCAATCACCTGGCCGCGGCATTTGAGTTTGCTCGAGCGACCCACGACCGGGGAATAGAAAGCGTGAGGATTCGTCGATATCCAACCGAGCCGCAGCAAATAGATGCGCAGAGCATGGCAGCAGCACTCAAACATGAGCGTGCCCGGCATCACTTGATCATCCAAGAAATGGCAAACGAGAAACCAATCAGCAGGGTGGATCTCCAACTCGGCTTGGATCAAGCCCAGTTGATAGCGTCCTCCATGAGGGTCGAGACAGGGGACGCGATCGATCAAATGCATTCTGCCGCCAGGCAAGGCCAGACCTTCCGCCAAAGCATGCCCGGCAAATGCTTCGCCAAAGCAGTCCGACAAGCGGCCGTCCCTTAAAGCTTCAATTTGCGACTTGGTGTAGCTTTCCTGGGTGATTGGGACCCATTCGATCCAGTCCGCGGGAAGGGATCGCGGATGCTTTTGCTTCATCCATTCCGATTGCACCAAGCCCTTGCCCGCGTGCAGAGCTTGTTCCGTGAAAAAGCCCGCACAGCCATGGTTCATGCTGAGCAGGGGCTTGCCGTCGACGGTGCCTTCAAATGCAAACCGAAAAAGATGGGTATGGCTCTGCTTGAAAAATTGCTCGATGCGAATGTCGTAATGAATGGTCCGGCCAAATGTTGGCAACGGTGCGTGAAACGTGACCTCGGCGTCCAGCAAGCGGTACACCGCCAAGCCCTGGGTGTGTAGATCGATCCCTAAATAGCCCGACAGCATCAAGTCCGCTTGACCAGCCTCCACGGCAATACAGGTGGGGATGCGTCCGCCATCGAGGTACCAGGCATGGGGCACGATATCATGTTCAGTGACAATGCGGCCAGGTTGCAAACTCAAAGGCTCGCCCTCGATGGCCAACACCCGATCCACCAACATCAAGGGGGCATCGGGAAGCCGAACACGCGTGGGATGCTCATCAATGCTGGCAAACGCGGGTCCAAACACCTTGCCGATATGTCCCCGGGCAAACTCGTAACACTGTTCCTTGGCGAGTTGGATCGAAGGTGCTTGAACGTCATGGGGGGGAATGGCTATGGGCTCGTCAGTGGATGTGTTTGCCTGGCCCAAGGCCTCTTTGTAAAGGTGGTTCCAGCGATCCATCCAATCGAGAAAGGTTGCATGTGCTTGGCACTTCACTTCACTCAACTGGACCAGACTCTGCAGCATCCCGTTGGCTTGATCGAAATTCTGTACCGTGCCCTTATGGGACGCGGGATCATGGATCACTGGTGATTCCCCAGCGGTTTTCAGATGGGCTCTTCCAGCTTGCATCATTTCACAAGGCTCCCATTTGGCCATGGTGTGATGGGCAGGGAGATGAAGTCGGTGAGACGTCGAAGTCGCTTCAAGATTATCTGGGGTTGCGAATAAAAGTTCATGCTTAAATGGAATGCCTTCGACGAAGAGTTGAGCCAGCAAGAGCTGTACGCTTTCCTGTTCCGGTTGCTTAAATGGATTGGCTTCCAGGACGCGCACTCGTTGGTTGTGTAGGATCTGTTGGATCATGCGTGAACAAGAATTCCCTGGTCCCATTTCGATGAACGCTCGAATGCCATCCTCATGGGCTTGCCTCACCAGTCGTGGAAAATCGAGAGAGTGGAGTGCCAAATCGACAATGGCGTTCGCCGCGGTTGTGGAAGTGACTTCGTAGCGCCTGCCCCATGCTCCGCTGTAAAATGGAATCGTCGGGGGCTGCGTGAAAGGCCAAGTATGAAATACCCGGTAGGCTTCGGAGACAATCTGCACGATGGGCCCATGCACCGTGCTCACTCCCTGTAAAGGCCAAGCTGTAGAACGGATTCGGTTCAGGCAGCGTGTGATGGCTGCTTTCTCGCCGCCAATGACGAATTCCCGATCCGCATTGATAATCATCAGATAGGCGTAAGGTTCCGAGTTCAGTGCTTGCTCGAGGTTCGAGCGGTCGCACTGAACCACGCAAGCCATCCATTCAAAGGGCTGCTCCAAAGGCCATTGCCAAGCTTGCCGGATCACGTTGCATGGACCAGCGAGGTCCGATTGAAAAAGAGAGGATTGTCGCAGTCGATTCAAGACCGCATGTGAATCCTCCCAGACGCGATGAGCCAAAAAGGCTGTGGACTCCCCCAAACTATAGCCCATCACGGCGGCGGGATTGATCTGTGCATCGTGCAAGATGTCCTGCATGAGCATGCCGAATAACACTTGGCATTCCATGAGCTCATGCGTCGTCGCCGAGGCCAACCGCGAAGGATCTACTTGCCATTCGGGATGAAGCAAGGATCGCAAATGAGGGAATTGACGCTCAAGATTTGCTAACTTCCCAGGCCAGTTTCGTATTATGTCCAATCCCATGCCGGGATAGAAATTCCCCGAACCAGGGTAGACAATCGCAACGGCTGTTGGGCCGATCGGATCGGGTTGATGGATGAAATAACTATTTCCGACATGATGAGGATGCTTGATTACCAGAGGTTGGTGCCTGGCGTGGCGAGGCTGACGAAGGATTTGGGCGCTGGACTGGAAGATCTCAATGAGCGCTTCATTGGGAAGATGAGGATGAATTAAAAAGACGCACGCTAAATGACCCAGGGATCGTGGTTGCGTTGCTTTATTCGCCTCATCGAAGATGATGGACCACCCTGAGGCGGTCGATACAAGTTGTTTCGTTAACACGTCAATGCGCTGAATCAGTTCATTCAAGGATGAACCGATGATCGTCACGGCACGATGTGTCCAATGAGGAGACGGAGAACCAGCGACTCGCAGGCCAGCTTGTTCCGAGGAAACTTCATGCGCCAAGAAGTGCTTTTCTTCACCCGTATGTAGCAGCCAGGACCATTTGATGGATCGATGCTCGTGGGGATGATCGATGAACCAAGGTTGGTCGATGGCCTGGGCTGAGAGGTCGAGCCATTTTTTCTCGATGAGAGCGTGCAGGCCAATGGCCAACGAGAAGAGGCCTTGGGCAGCGCCCACGTGGAGGGGGAGGCGACTTGGACATCCTATCTCATGAACGATTAAATCCGTATTAAGGGTTTTGGTATGGAGTTGCAGCGTGCTGTTGGTTGAGGTTGATTCGCCCTCAGTATGGTCATGGATTTCGTTGAACCCAGCCAGGATTCGTTGTGGTTGATGAATGGCATCTTCCCATCGCTCAAGGATCAAGATGGTGCAAGCATCGCCAAAATGAACTGGAGTGCTCGAATTGGTTGTTTGGCACCACATGGAACGAGGTTCGCAAGCCAGGTCCACAGCTCCAACAATGGCGCGGTCGATGTCGCCAGTTTGCAAGAGTTGTATGGCGGTATCGAGTGACATCAGTCCCGAATCCCGGCCAGACGCCACCGTGAAACTGGGACCGCCGCACTTCCACTCCCTGGCGATGCGGCTCGCCACGACGCTGCCCAGCGCCCCCATCGTGCGGTTGGCCGTCAAAGGCGGGCTGACTTGATTCTTCAGCGGAACCCCATCGTCCAAAGATGGGACCGACCATCGGCAACAGAAATTGGTGGTGTTGAGGTCCAAATCTAGGCCAATAAACACTCCTGTGTTCGTGTGATCTGCTTCCGATAAACCACTTTGTTTGAGAGCTTGGCGGGTCAGTAACAACGGCCAAATTTGTTGCGGAAGGGCTTCTTCCAATTCTTGCGGCGGAATGCGGAATTGGTCGATAGGAATCGAAAGTGATTCCCTTCGTTCGCAAGTCGGCGACTTCTTTGGAGGGGCGAAAAGGACATTGAAATCATTCCTTTGACCCCATTGAACGCTAAAGCCAACCAAGGCGAATTTTGTACGGGTTCGCTTTTGCCATCTCATCCGTGATTGCTCTTGAACAGTTCGAGTTGATTCCGGAGTCCATTCTTCAATGAGCAAATGGGCATTGATGCCGCCAAAGCCAAAAGCAGAGACGGCGGCCCGGCGTGGTTGATGCGGCGTGCGTTTCCATGGCATTGGGTTGGTGAGGATGCGAAAGGGCGATGCCTCCAAGGAAATGTCTCTGGAAGGCATATTAAAGTGAGGTTGCGGTGGGAGCGTCGATTCACGAAAGGCCAACAGAACCTTGAGCAGCCCCGCCGCGCCAGCCGCCGTCAAGGTGTGGCCAATGTTCGCCTTGACGGATCCTAGTGTAATCCGCTCCATACGAATCCTCGACGGGCCATGTTGCTCGTGGTAAAGCGTCATCATGCTGTCAAATTCGACGGCGTCGCCGACGGGTGTGCCGGTGGCATGGCATTCGATGTAATCCAATTGGTCGATGGCCCATCCCGCTTGTTGATAGGCTGAGCGCATGGCCCTGAGCTGACCTTCTTTGCTGGGCGCGAGCAATTTTCCCGAACGATCATTAGAAACACCCACGCCGTGCACGACTCCCAGGATGGCGTCGGATTGGGACAAGGCATCGGACAAGCGCTTGAGGACAAACATGCCCGCGCCTTCGCCCACCATGAGTCCATCCGCTCGGGCATCAAAGGGAGAGGCTTGCCCGCGTTTGGATAAGGCTCGAAGTTGCGTAAATCCCATCTGGGTATAGAGACAATCGGGCCTGGATAGCCCGCCGGCCAAGACGGCATCGAGTTCATGCAATTGCAAGGCGCGCATGGCCAAATGGATGGCATAAAGCGAAGAAGCACATGCAGCATCCAAAGTGAAACAAGGCCCATGCAATGCCAACGCTTCCGCCAAAATTAAGGCAGGCAGCGCCGCTGCATGACGATTCTCCAGGGAATAATCGGTTGCCAGAGCAGATGGCAGGCCGTGATTGGTCAGGCGGTGTCCCTTCATCCAGTCGATCGCTAAGCGGCTGCAAGCGTCGGTAGGCAGCACGATGTTCCCCAACATGATGCCGATGCGCTTGCGATCCAGCATGTGATGGCTGAATTGGTTCCAGACTTGCCAACCGACATGCAGGGCTAACCGTGAAGATGCATCGAGTCTGGCCACTCTTTGGCGCGAGACCGGACCATAATCTTGGAGAGGCGGCAAGTCATCCAACATACAGCCGATGGCGTGGTAGACACTGTCAACGCGCCCTTGGGCGGATTGAAGTACAGGTTGGGACGCGTACTTCCAGCGTTCGGTGGGAATGTGGCCTTCCGCCGTGGCTTTGTCCTTGATGAGGCGCCAGAAGGCTTCCAAGGTAGGCGACTTGGGGAATACGCCCCCCATGGCCACGATGGCAATAGGTTCCAAATGCTCAGCCGCCATGGCGTCACACGGAGGAGTGAGAGGAGAGAAGTTGATTGCGTCTAAACGCCTGATGCAATCGCTCGTCAAGGATCGCTTCCAAGTGATTCAAGGCGGCGACTAGCTGCCCTTGTTCATCGATGATGGCGACCTGCGCCACTACCCGATGGGTTTGATGATCTTGGACGGTGAATTCAACTTGAAAGCGGCTGTTCGGCTTGAAACGCTGATGTTGCCGATATCGCCCGATGGCGGTCGGCAAGCATGGGGAATCGTGATGCCGTTGGCTCCAAACGATGGCTAATTGAAAGACGGCGTCCAAGACCAGTGGATCGATGATCCAATGATGTCGCCATGGCAATTGCAACCAGTCTTTCGGAGGAGGAGCGGAGCGGACCCAGGCCCTGATGCCTTGCTCCGAGGTGGCTAGTATGGATTCGATGCCTTGCAGTCGCGGTCCATGAAATAACCATTGTTCATAAATCTCCACATCCTCGGGACGGCCATTCAGCAACAAGGGGGGGGCTTCGCCAGAAAGGGGGAATCTCGATAGCTGGATCACCGAACTGGCGTGTCGAGTCCATTTTTCATCGAGTGATTGAATGATATCACTTTCCAAGGCAAGGTGCCCATTCTGTGACAATGGCTTATCGATTCTGAACTGGAGGACTTTACATTCATTGGTGTGTAAGGTGACCCCTTTGAGAATTTTAAAGTTGTCCAGCCCGGTAAAATGCCAACCAGGATGCTCATGTAAGGCGGTTTGAGCCAGCCATTCCATCAGGAGGGCCATGGGCAATATGGCTCGACCATTTAATACATGATCCTCAAGAATGGGGCACTTGCCAACGCTCACCTCGCGTTCCAGGACGACCTTGAGACCATGCCCAGAGGTCGATCCATTGGTACTATGTTTCAAAACGGGCATGTGTTTTGGATGCGTAAAGTCACGATCCCTATCGCCGGGAAGATCGCCTTTCATGACGACGAGTTCGACAGTCGCGGCTCGAGGTTGCTGAAGCCGATGGAGCACAAACTGAGAACCTTCCTCCTGCGGAATCAACTGAATGTGCTCGCGCTGAAAAAGCGGCTTCAATGATTCCTTCACCATGCCGCCGTCCCACGGCCCCCAATTGAAAGACACGACATTAACGCGGGGATGACGGGTTTGCCAGCGCACGGCCCATTTGTTGAGCACTTCATTGGCGAGGGCGTAAGCGGCTTGACCCTGGCGTCCAAAGCGGGCTGTGGTCGATGAGAAGAGGATCAGGTCCTGAAGTTGATCTGGATCAAGTTGCTCAAGCAGCCACTCAAGGCTGTCGATCTTGGTTTCATAGACGTCGCTCAGATCGTCTGGCGTCAGTTCGACGAAGGGCTTGTCAGCAAGGACACCTGCTCCATGGATTAAATGGCGAATGGGACCATGCCGACTTTGTAAATCGGCCATCGTCCTGCGTAATTCCTCTGCGCATCGCAGGTCGATGGACACATACTCATATCGGCCCCCAAGCGACTTCAGGGCATTCAACGTTGATCGAACTTCCCGCTGCGCCATGAGACGTTCATATTGCTTTTGTAGTTGTTTCGGATTCATGTCCTGTGCATGGTTTTTCATCAGGGCGCGCTTGATTTCCGGCTCGGAGCGAAGGTCCAGAAGCCAATTCGGCTCTGGCTCATCGATGCACGTGCGGCCGAGCAACAGGAGCGTCGGTTTCCAGGCTTGAGCGAGGGCCTTGGTGACCGCGGCCGTGATGCCGCGCGCGCCACCTGTCACCAGTGTGACCTCCCCTTCGCCCCATGGCGGGAGGTGAGTGGATTGCCGAGCAGGTTCGCTGGGCATCAATTGTAATTGAGTCCAACCAGAGCTGGTCAACCCTAGTTCCATGGGCAAGGGGCGTTGAACCAGGGTCGACAAGGCATTGGCACAGTATTCTGCTCCGAGATGGGGTTCGGCATCCAACAACTGTAGACGAATCCAGGGATGCTCATGCCGAATGCACTTGAGCATCCCTAACAAACCTTGGACACGAGGATCAGCATGATCGGGCCACGAGTGAATGCCTCCTTGCCCATCGATGAAAGTCAAACAGATGATGGAAACCGCTTCCTGATGAATTCCGTTTGCACTGCACTGTCGAATGAACGACTGGAGCAATCGCAACGCGTTATCCTGCCATGACTTGGAAAAGTCCGACATGGGAGGAATCAAAATCAAACTACGCAGAGGCAATTTAAAATCGCCACCTTGGCTCCATCGAACAGATACGCATGATGTTGAAAGGGCTTGAAATCGGGATTGGATCACCTGGGCCAGGACCGGATCGTCGTGCACGATGGCGACCGGTGCCTGGGGTGTCCAACCGGAGGCAGGGAATGCTTGGATATCAAGTGGTTGAGCTGACAAGTGCCAGGCACGTAAGGTCGTTTCTTGGATGGCACCGGTTTGATCAACTTGAGGGGAAACTGTTAGCCGCGACGGTTGCACTGGTTCAGAGGTGGTGCGAAGTTGAAAATCGGCCGTTTTTTTTTCCGTCGCGGATGACCCATGCTGAATCGAACTCCCTAAATGCTTCACAATGTCTTGAAGCGTCCGAATCCGGCCTAAATCTTCGGCCTGGATCTGCGGGGCATGCGGCAAGCGTTCCTGGAGGGCGGCAAAAATTTCGACGCGCTTGATCGAATCGATGCCGAGATCCGCGTCCAGTTCCATCCGTTCTTCAAGCATCTCTGGCGGATAACCCGTCTTGTTGCCGATAATCTCTCGAACCAGCACACTAATATCCTGAGGATGCAGAGCAGCGGCATCTTGAACGGAGGAGCCATTGAGCCGCTGGGGCTCCATGTGCGCATCATGGACAACCTCCTGCTCGAAGCCACGAATAAACCCAATGACATCTTGCAGCGTTCTGATTTTGCCTATGTGTTCCGATTGGATGGCGGGTGCGTCAGGCCATTGCTCTTGCACGGCTGCAAAAATTTCCACTCTCTTGATGGAGTCGATGCCGAGGTCGGTGTCCAACTCCATTTCAAGGTTGAGCATTTCGGCGGGATAGCCCGTTTTTTCTGAAACGATCGCTTTCAAACCTGCTTCCCAATCACGCTCGGCATCGGTTCGTTGACCTAGCGGGTTATGGAATTGAACTTGTGGCGAGGCTTTCCTGCCAGGCACGCCATTCGTTTCTGTGAATGGCGGCTTGGGAGGTTCCGTGATGGTTTCATTCGCCAAACGCAGAGGGTGTGAGTCGCGTGTTCCCAACCCGGGGGCTTGGAAGACGGCAGCAACCTCTGTCGGCACCTGTTCGGTTGAAATCGTGCCAGAAGTATGGGCAGAAAGCCCAAGTTGACTTGGATTGTGGACTAAACTTTGGAAGATCTCCAAAACGCGGTTTTGGCCATCTAAGAATTGTTGATGTAGCCTGGCCGTCTGCTCCGCGATTCTTTGCAAAGCGAGCAAGTTTTCTGGCGATAAGGTCATCTTGGGTGTAGGGCTCTGATAAGTTTTTGGTGGCGTGGTTTCCATCCGCGGCGGCACCCATGGTGTTTCCGGTGCCTTGGGCTGATCTGTGGACCGGTCCTTTGCCTGCGTCATTGTGGGTTGCAGATCTTTCATTTTATTGACGGAAGCATCTAGGGGCGAAGTGGAATTCTTGTTCCCTTCAACCAGCCAAGGGTCGGAATTATGTGTTTCGAAGGGCGTCGAAGAAGATGCCGCTGGCGTTGCAACCGTTTCACCATGGCGTCGCCTGTAATTAGATCCACAGAGGGGGATCGTCAACGACTTGGACTTGGTTTGGTCAATGGGCCGATTGGATGCTTGCCAAAGAGGCAATTTCAGATGATAACCACTGGCAGCTAATTGACCCAAAACCCTGGCTAAATCCATCAGCCCTTCACGCTTGCCCCGCGAACTATCCAGAGCCATGGCGTGATGCATTTGATCCGATAAAATCGATTGAACCAGGCCCGTCAATTTGGCTTCTGGACCAAGTTCGAGGAATGTGTAAATGCCATCGTCATGCATTCTGCGAATCATTTCTTCGAAACGCACAGGTGAAATCATTTGCTCACCAAGCAGACCATAGGCTTGATCGCCATCCGCGGGATAGGGAGCCGCTGTGACATTGGAGTAAACGGAGATGTTGGAGGATTGCCAATCCACATCGAGTAATGCTTGTTTGAAGCGGTCGTTTGCGGCGGCCACAATGGGACTGTGAAATGCCGCGGCGACAGGGATTACACTACAGGTGACGCCTTGACCGCTCAGTATTTGCAAGGCATGTTGGATGTCGTTCAAGTTGCCTGCCAGAACCACTTGCTTGGGTGAATTGAGATTGGCCAGACGCAGTGGCGACTGATGTCGAATCAACCATCGGCTCATCTCCTCGGCATGCATCCGCACAGCCAACATGCCGCTGGTGGATGACTTTGCCGCGTCCGCCATGCAGGCGCCGCGGACGAGGCTCAGTTCCATCAGGGCTTTTTCACAGAAGCGTCCACTTGCTGCTAAAGCCAGTAATTCGCCATAACTGTGACCAGCCATGGCGTTCGCTGTGATGCCAAAAAACCGCATTAATTGGAATGTTCCCCAACCCATGGCCCCCAGGGCGGCTTGTGCATGTTGGGTTTCGCGCAACCGCGCTTCGGACAGAGCAAGTCTATCCTTGGTCCAAAGCGAGTGCGGATAGATCACGTCCACTAGGCTCATCGCAAAGTTAGCGGAGAAGCGCGCCCTGGCCTTTTCAGCCAACGTTAAAGCATCGAATACCGGCGGAGCTTGACAGGCTAGATCACGCAACATGCCGATGTATTGCGAACCTTGGCCTGGAAATAAAAAGGCCAACCCGCCTGGTCGAGAACCTATTCCAAAGTAAATGCCGTCAGGCAAGGAAGCGGTTTGGGCGGGTTTTTGATTAACCAGTTTGCGCGCTTGAGAGAGCTTTGATTGGAAATAGTCCATCCCATGTGCATGAATTTCATCGGCATTCACAATCATGGCGAGGCGATATGGATCATCCGCACGAAAAGCCAATCGTGATTGATAAGCCAGGTGGGTGACGTTGGACGCTGAGGTGACGCTGTCCGCAGCATTGATTTTTTGCAGCAACGCTTCCGCGGTCGCTCCACTCCAAGTCACCAACTCAATGCGACCGTCCCAATCAAACGAGACCTTGTTGGGTTGAGATTCCTCCACGACGACGTGAAAATTGCTGCCACCAAATCCAAAGGAACTGACGGCGGCGCGTCGCGGATGACTAGCATTGGACAGCCAAGGCCTGGCTTCCGAATTGACATAGAAAGGAGATGCCGCCGATTCCAATGGTGGCAGAGGTTGAGTCACTTTGATCGTAGGCGGCAGGACTTTGTGTTTGAGGGCCAGCACGGCCTTCATCAGGCCAGCCGCTCCGGCAGCAGCTTTGGTATGGCCAATTTGTGATTTGATTGAACCAATGGCGCACCAAGGCGCGTCGTTTCGAGACGGCCCGTATACACTGTATAGCGCGGCCAATTCCGCCGCATCGCCAGCCTTGGTGCCGGTTCCATGGGCTTCGACGAGCTCGATGGTGCTCGGAGAAACGTCAGCGAGTTGATAGGCGTTTTGCAGCGCTCGAACCTGGCCCTCGGAGCTGGGGGCATAGATCGCTTGTCCTTTGCCGTCGCTGGAGGTGCCGATGCCGCGGAGAATGGCATGGATGGGATCGCCATCACGTTCCGCATCGGCAAGCCGCTTGATCACGAAACAACCCAAACCTTCGCCCAGGATGGTTCCATCTCCATTGGCATCAAAAGGTCGAGCATCTCCCGAGGGCGAGAGAGCAGGGGTTTTACTGAAACACATATACATGAAGATGTCATTGAAGGTGTCCATGCCGCCGGTCACCACCATGTCGGCGCGGCCGGATTGCAATTCTAGCATCGCCAAGTGGAGAGCGCTGAGCGAACTCGCACAGGCCGCATCCACAACACAATTGGTGCCTTGCAGGTTGAGTCGATTGGCAATGCGGCCCGCGACGACGTTGCCCAATAGACCCGGGAAGGAATCTTCCTGCCAACCGACGTAGCTGTCCGCGATGCGTTGGACGATTTCTTCGGCTTTCTGTTCGGGTATCCCTGCGTCTCGAAGCGCTTTTCGCCAAATGGGATGGCCGAGCCGAGCACCGAGGGGAATGACTAATTCCAAGGTGCCGGTGATGCCGAGAATGACGCTTACTTTTTGCCGGTCAAAGAGCCGCTCAGGGCCATACCCCGCGTCCATCAAGGCGGCACGTGCTGCCATGAGCCCTAAAAGTTGCGTGGAATCGATGGCTTCCAACGAATGCGGCTGAATGCCGAAATCCATAGGTGGAAAGTCAATGGGGTCTAAAAACGCTCCACGCCGTGCATATGTGTGATCAGGGCATTTGGGGTCGGAATGATAATAATCCGCCGCCTTCCAATGGGTGGACGGGACATCTTTCACGGAGTCCACTTTGCGTCGGATATTATTCCAAAAGTCACGGAGTGAAGCGGCTTGTGGGAACAAGCAACCCAGTCCGATAATCGCTATCGGGGTCGATTTCGCAGGTACCGTCACGGTCATGCCTCATGGGTTTAGTAGGGCGGCCCATTCCTCGAGCGGTTTGGGTCTCAAATGCGGCACTCCAATGGGAAGATTGGCACCCTGGCTGCGCAGCATGGCAGCGCGGGTGACAACGGCTGCACCATACATGATATTTAGTCCGATCGTGGCGACGCGACGATTTTCTGGGCTTTCCAGGAAAGTTCCTTTGGTCCATTCATTGAAAGCGCCCATCGCGGGACCCGACCAAACCTGAAAATCCATCTGCCGATCGGCCATGCCCTGATTGGCCCAGTGACTGGACTGACCAAGATACCAGCGAAAGACCAGGGCCATCCGATGTTTGGGGTCCCGTTTTGCCTTGTCGATCTGTGCGGGGTCGCGCTGTTTGAAAAACTCCTGTGTAAATCGCCAAATTTCCTCTAGTGAACAACGAAATAGCGTCTTTTCAAGATGAGTGCGTTCATCGAGGGGGATCGCTTCCAGCCCGTCATAATGGCGATAGAGTTCATAAAGTTTATTGGCCCGCATGGGGAACAGTGTGCCGCGCTTGAGGACTTGGACTTTCACACCCATTTCAAACATATCTGCGGCGGGCGCCATCATGCTGTCCGCTTGTTCCGCTTGTGCAAGCATCTTGCGAACCAAGGGGGAACTCCCTGATTCCTGGCAGGCTTGATTGATGGAACCGGTGACGACATAGGCTGCCCCCATGGCGAACAATCCAGCCGCGGCGGCGGGAGTGCCTATCCCCCCAGCGGCGCCGACACGCAAGGGGTGGACGTAGCCAAATTGGGCGTTGAGCCGATCACGCAAAGAAAGAAACGTGGGCAAGAGGGTTACGGCCGGGCGATTATCCGTATGGCCCGCGGAATCAGCTTCCGCCGTGACATCCTGAGCCACGGGAATTTGACCGGCCCATTGCGCTTGCTGCTCGGTTAGAAATCCGGTTTCAACAAGTCGTCTAATCATCGCGGCTGGCGGGGGCGACATGAATTTGCGAGCCACCTCGACTCGAGACACCTTGGCCATGACGCGATTCGGCGTGTGGATGTTTCCTTGACTGTCTTGGTGAATGCCATGAAGTCGATATTTCACGATAGGCAGCGTCATGTCCATGAAAGCGGAGGCTTCCACCAAGTGAATTTTCTTTTGCAGATAGAGATCCCCTAGCGCATCTTCCAACGCAGGTTCGTTGGGGCTGTGAATGAAATTCATCCCCCATGGGCCTTGGGAGGCATGTCGCTGCAGTTGCTCGATCGCCGAGGCGACTTGACTCAACGATAAACCCGCTGAGCCGAAAAAGGCTAATAAACCGTGGTGGGACAAAGCTGTCACCAGTTCCACTGAAGCGATGCCGTTGGCCATCGCCCCCGCGACATAGTTGGCTTGCAACTGATGGTCCATGCGGAAACTGGGGTCGCCCAAGTTTTGAATGGGACAGCTAGGGCATGAAAGCCATGGTCCTGAGCTAGTAATCGAACGTCTGCTGTCGGCCTCCAAACCAAGCGGTTCGAAGGACAACTTTCCCGTGTCAGCCTGGTAATAAAAGGGTCGTCTCAGTTGATGAAGGGCTGAGTCAATGGCGTGGCCCCAGGAGGCAGGCCTTGGCTCCTGCGTCTCTTCCAGAATGACTGCTGGTCGTATGGGGTCTTGCAACATGCTCAAAAACACAAAAAAGCAATGGGTTAGAGCGACGAGTCTAACAGCAAGTCATATTTGCTTCATGAATGACTTTCATTCAAGTTAAGGTTGGCCATAGCCTTCTGTCCACTCTAAATGGATTTTTTCTAGTCAGGGTGCGAAGGTGCCATCGACACCTGAAAAGGTGTGTCCCCGAATAAAACCAGCGAAGCTTGATAAGCAGACGCCACTTGCAAATCGCATCCGGACCAGTGGCCATCCGTATTAGGTAGGGAAAGCGTGAACGTTGGCGCGTTTTGCATCTCCACGTCCATGGCCTCCAAAGCCATGGTGATGCCCTTGCCCATGGCCTTGAGCCAAGCCTCTTTGCGCACCCAAATGTGGTAAAACTCATCGCTGAGTTTATCGTCTTCGAACTGCTTGAGCCAAGCTTGTTCCTTTGGGCTGTAATAGCGGCTTGCCAAAGCCTGGAAGTCTCGTTTGGGGTCTATCCATTCCAAGTCGATGCCGACGGGACGATCAAGGGTGATCGCCAATAGGGCGATGTCCCGCGAATGTGTGAGATTGAATTGGAAGCGGCTCAACTCTGGATGATCGAGATGCGGTTTTCCATGATTCGAGTAGGCCAAGGGGATATCGATTGCGCGAAGTTCACAGTAATTGGCCAAAACGCTTCGAAGCCACGTTCGTGTGAGCACGAATTGATTTTGTGCCGAGGCCACACGCAACCTCTTGGCTCTTCGTTGTTCTTCCCCAGTCAATTGCTGCCAGACGGAATCGTCGAAAGAACCTACATGAGTTAAGTTCAAGCGATGAATGATCACTACGTTCGAGGACAAGGAAGAAATCACGATGGTAACTGCCGAGCAAGCAACTCAAGGGGGTGAAGAGCCTGTCGATGAAACACATCCATGATCTGATGCCGGCAAGATGTTCCTGTGCTCAGGACGATAGAGTTTGGCAAATCATCGACGTGCCTGGATAACGATTGTCTCGCGATTGTCACGCTGATTTCAAAGTAGGCTTTATCAAAACCAAATAATCCTGCCATGCCGCAGCAGCCTGAATCGAGATCGGTCCGCTGAAGTTCAGGGATCAAGCTGAGCACTTCCGAAGACGACTTCGACCAGGCCAGGGCTTTTTGGTGGCAGTGTGCATGGAATAGGGCGTGTTGTCGCAAAGGCCGCCATGGGATCTGATTCAAGGCTTCCCCGTAGTCTTCCTTCAATCCGGCTTCAGCTAATTTAACTTTGGAAGCAATCTGACGGGTCGATGGGCTTGGCCAAAGTGCCGGCCAATCATCGGCCAAGGCGGACCAGCAACTGGGTTCCATCATCCACACACTTTGATGCGCTTCCATGGTCTTGCAAAGGCGTGGAGCCTGGTCCTTTACGAGACGCCGTGCGTCCGTGAGATAACCTCTGCTGATCAGCGGCCGGCCGCAACAATAACCGCTCCAAGGCTCGATGGCAATGCCGATCCGGTCGAGAATCGCCGCCAGGGCCATAGGAATGTTAGGTTCCTGAAAATTGGTGAAGCAATCGAGATAGAGAAGAACTTTCTCACTTGGTTCACCATGCAAACGAGCTTGGTGTTGGCGCAGCCATCGGTGAAAAGATCGGCTAGCCAATCGGGGAAGCGTGCGGCGCCGGTCTATACCGGCCAATTGATCCAAGAGCGTTCGACTCATCGGAAAAGTGGAGACCGCGTTGATCAGTGGGCCCAGCCAGGAACCGATGCGCAACCCCATGGGAAGAAATTTGATCAAGCGATCCAGGATGGGGCGAGGGTGGGTTTGGTAATAGAAATGATCCACTTCGGCTTTTAGTCGGGCCATGTCCACATTGCTCGGGCATTCCGATTTGCAAGCCTTGCAACTCAGACACAAGGACAAAACGTCGTGCAGCCAATCCGAACGCAAGTCCGCATCAGGATGAGGACTCGTCATCGCCCAACGCAGGGCATTGGCTCGACCTCGAGTGCTGTCCTTTTCCTCCAGCGTGGCTCGATACGATGGACACATGACGCCCGCTTGCGTTTTGCGGCACACCCCCGTTCCACTGCACAATTCCACGCTGCGGGCAAAACCACCATGCTCTTCGAAATGGAAATGCGTCGCCGGTTCCCAAGCCTGATAGCCGGGACCGATCCGTAAGTGATCCGTCATGGGAGGTGCATCGACGATTTTGCCTGGATTGAGCAACCCCTTTGGATCAAAAGTGTGTTTTAGATTCTGCATAAAGGAATACAGCTCATCACCGAAGAGTCGGCGATTCCACTCACTGCGAGCCAATCCATCACCATGCTCTCCCGATAAACTGCCGCCAAAACTCATGACCAGGTCCACGACCTGTTCGCTGATCTTCCTCATCGTGGCAACGTCTTGCGCCGACTTCATGTTTAAGACGGGCCGAATATGGAGGCAGCCCACGCTGGCGTGGCCATAGATGGCTCCCTGGGTGCCATGCTGATGAATGATCCGCTCGAAGGCCGACACAAACTCGGGCAGCTTATGCGGCGCGACGGCAGTGTCTTCCACGAAAGAGATCGGTTTGCGATCGCCGGGCAATCCCATGAGCAGGGGTAGGCCCGATTCGCGCAGCCGCCAGAGCGGTTCGCGTTCTTTCTCTTCCACGGCGCGAACGATGTTTTGGACGCCCGAAGCGGACTGCAGCGCAGCTTGGAGTCGCTGGAGCCGATGGCAGACCTCGGATTTTGACTCGCCAATGAATTCGATCATGAGCACGGCCGCCGGCCTTCCCTGAATGCCTTTCATTCGTTCCTTGAGAGCGAGATTGGCTCGGGCCAAGTCTAGGATCATTTGATCCATCAACTCCACAGCGGAGGGCTGATGCTCTAAAATCAATGGCAAATATGCAAGGGCGGCCTTTAATGAATCGAAATGAGGCACGAGTAAGCCTTTATAGGCAGGAAGCGGGACACAGTTGAGTTCCGCCTCGGCCACGATGGCTAACGTGCCTTCACTGCCCACGATCAGCCGCGTTAAGTCAAGATGACTTGCGTCCCAGTCCTGTAATAGCGCGTCCAGGTTGTATCCTGAAACACGCCTCAAAATTTTCGGAAAACGTGCATCGATGGCCTCGCGATGCTTGGGTAGTTCATTGATAATCCGATGATAAATGGCTGACTCCAGACGTGGTTGCCGGTAGGCCTCCAGGATGTGGCTGACCGGCCATCGTTGGCAGCGCGCGGCAGACCCATCGGTCAGAATGAGGCTGAGGGCAAGCACGTGATCCATGGTTTTACCATGGATGATGGAATGAGCACCTGCGGAATTATTCCCGATCATGCCGCCCAGCGTCGCTCGATTGGCTGTCGACACGTCGGGACCAAACTGCAAACCATGTGGTGCAAGAGCACGATTGAGATCGTCGAGCACCACCCCAGGCTGGACCCTAACCCTGCGTCGTTTCGGATCAATGTCTAGAACTTGTCGAAGATGCTTGCTGGTATCCAAGATGATGCCTGAACCGACGGTTTGTCCCGAGAGGCTGGTTCCACCTCCGCGAGCGACGATGGGAACACCGTGCTCAGCCGCGATCTGCATTGTCGTTTGAAGGTCGGAAATCGTGCGCGGCAGTACAACGCACATCGGCTCGATTTGATAGAGGCTGGCGTCCGTGCTGTAGAGTTTTCGCATCATCGGATCCGCATGAACTTCACCACGCAGGTGTCGGCGAAGGTGGCTTGCCAATGCGGATCGACGATAGTCGTCAAGGTGGGCCATGAACCTATTTTCATCAGCTCAGTTCATGCTGACAAGAAAAACCATTGAACGAAAGTCGAGAAGTTGAGCGCGTAGCATGAAAAAACTCCAAGCCACTTGGGGTGTTGCTTGGAGCGACACAGCCTTTATAAAAACCAACTAATTGGTGCTGAAATCGAAATGCGGGGCTTCGATGCCGAGCGGGTCGTTGATAAACTTCTGTCGACATGTGGAACAAAGATCATACCGTAAAACCTGACGTGCTGGGATATCATCCTCGCTCGCACCTGACTCAGCTTGGGCCTGAATCAGTTTACTAACGGCTTGCATGGCATCCTGATCCAAATCAGCTTCGGTCAGGGGCTGCAAAGCGGAACAGGCGATCACTTCCATTTTCACGATGTAACGTTGGTCCGCGGTAGGTTGAATCTCTCTTCCACACATGTCACACGTGACGTGAATCATATCGGGCAAAACCTCCCCCCTCTGGATTCAGCACGAGACCCCACACAAACAGGTTGACCAAAGGTTCAGGGCACGGGCGAGTACCATCCAACCCATTTGTGTCTCTATTCCATCCGTCGCATGAAATGCGTTCCCTGTCAAGTTGAATTCCCGATTCTTCAGCATGGCTGACCGCAACGGTTTTTGATTCCACTTGCTTTTTCACTATTCATTGGATTGCTTGGACCCTTCAGCGCTTGACTGCAAAGCTGGTTCGCGTCGTGATGCCCACGCTTGGCTCGTTAACATCCGTGGAGCGCAAGCGATGGCATTGCCCGAAGAACGTCATCGGATTGTCGTAAACCACTTGGCGAATAATCGACTCGCCATGGCCGCGCCGTTTCATCTCTAGAATGAATTCAGGAACCGACAAAGGATCGGAAGGTCCCCAATCACCTGCGGAGTTGACCAGGGTGCGTTCCACGCCATACTGCTCGATCATGTCCACGGCGCGTTGAGGCGTGCACTTGGTGGTAGGGTAGAGCGTCATGCCAATCCAAAAGCCTGATTCCTTGGCGAGCCGGATGGTATGCTCCTCAACGTGATCGATGCAAACCCGTTCCGGGCGGATGCGGGCGTCCCCATTGAGCATGTCCAAAATCATGCGCGTGCCTTGATATTTGTCCTGCAGGTGAGGCGTGTGGACAAGGATCAGTTCCTGCGATTGCGCCGCCAGTTCGACGTGCTCCAGGAACACGGTGCATTCATTGCGGGTGTTCTTGTTGAGGCCAATTTCCCCTATCCCCAACACATTGGGCTGAGTCAAATAGCGTGGAATGAGTTGGATGACTTCTCGAGCCAGGGAGACATTTTCCGCCTCTTTGGCATTGATGCAGAGCCAAGAGTAATGCTGAATGCCGAAAGCGCTTGCCCGTTTAGGCTCGATTTGCGTGAGGTGGCGAAAATAGTCATCAAAGCCGTGCACCGTGCCGCGATCGAATCCAGCCCAGAAGGCCGGTTCACTGATCGCCACGCAGCCACACCGGGCCATGCGGTGATAATCGTCCGTGGTTCGGGAGATCATGTGGATGTGCGGGTCGATGTAGTTCATGGTCGAGTCTCGCTCAATGATAACTGGCCAACGTGCGGCTGTCTTAGGATTGCCATTGAGGATCGTAAGGAAGTGAAAAATGCAATTGGATTTTCTCGGCGCGTTCAGGGGCGCGTTGTTGTAAGAGCGTCAAGGCTTGTTGCAGTTGATCGAGCCGAGGATCGCTAAGCTTGCCTCCGCGATCGATGCGGTCAAAGAGGGCCGCCAAGTCGAGCAGCTTGCTGCGTATTTCGAGATAGCAGCGATCCAGCACCTCATGGGCGGGCTGTGGATGAACGCTCACCAGACACCTCCTGGTTCAGGAACCGGTTTTTATATTCCAGCGCGATTAATTGATTCATGTTGCCAGATCGGAACCCTTCAAGGTCCAAGGTTACGTATTGAAAACCCAGGGATTTGAAATGTTGAACCAACTGATTCCGCAGGACCGGAGTGAGCAGCAAGGGGATGGAGTCGAGGGAAACTTCGATGCGCGCCATCTCGTTGCTATGCAAGCGAACGCGAACGTGGCTGAACCCATGAGCTTTTAGCCAAACCTCGGCAGCTTCAATCTGAGCCACATGTTCCGGCGTGGCGGCCACGCCGGGGGCGATCCTGCTGGATAAACAGGGGGAAGCGGGTTTGTCCGCGTTCGGCAATGACCATTCCCGAGCCAAAAGACGGACCTCGGCCTTGGTCAAGCAGGCCTCTTGCAAGGGATGTCTCACGCCGAATACCGCTGCTGCGGTCAATCCTGGGCGATAATCACCCCGGTCATCCAAGTTAGCGCCGCTGACGATGACCCAACCTTCATGGCTCGTGTAGCGCGATTGTATTTGGGCGTAAAGCTCGGATTTGCAATGATAACATCGGCTACCATCATTTTTTTGGTACGCCTGCTGATCGAATTCATGGGTTTCTAAAAAGGAGTGGCGGATTCCAATGACTTGAGCAATGTGCTTGGCATCGTCCCGGTCGGACTTGGAAACGCTCGGCGAAAGGGCCGTGATGGCCCACGCATGGTCGGGGAGAGCCAAGTAAGCTGCTTTCGCGACCACGGAGCTGTCCACGCCGCCGCTGAACGCCACCACGACGCGCCGCATGGCTTTGAGTTTTGCGATTAAATCATCACGCTTCTGCCGAAGAGGCGGTGTCAGGATGGAAGCATCATGGGTCAAGTTGAAATCCTCTTGGCGACAGGATACTCTTCTCCTGTTTTTAGGATAACAGGTTGAGTACCCAATCACCAGAGGTATGCTACTTGGGGAGGAGCTGCATCCGTGGCTGCTGCTGCTATCGAGTAGGAGGGTACCCAGGTGGTGGACCCGACTGCAACGTAGGAGGCACATATCCTCCCGATGGCGCGGGATAGACAGCTTGGCCGCTCCCCGGCGGGCAGTTTTGGCACGGAGCTGCTCCGACCATGGCGGGGTTGGGTTCGTCGCATCTCTTTTTGAAGACGGAGCAGCCAGAAGCTAGCACGACAGAGCCAATTGCCAGGAAAACCAGGGAGCGAAACATGGTTGCCTCGATGTTCAATAGAATGCGTCGATTAACCTAAGGGGTTAATGCGTTGCTGGAATTCCACTTCCAGTCACATAGCCTTGCCAAAGCGCGATTCCCCTAGGAAAATGTAACCTCAATTAGACGTGATTCAAATGAACAGAGAGAAGGTTGTCCTAGTTTTCTGAACCGATTTAACGAATTTAACAATGAAGTAGATTCCAATCAGTCAAGAAGCAATGAGTTGGACGCAAAAGGTTCAAGAAAGGAAAATTGACGCGCCAGGATTCGAAACAGCCGTGCGGCCATGTCTTTCTTCCATCAAGTCTGCTTTGTATGATGACAACATCCAACAGATGGAAGAAAGCGTTTATTCTTAAGCTGTCAAAGGGGTGAGGTGGCTCATGCCAATTGAATATAGCCAAGTCAGGAAAGGGATGGTCATTGTTGGCGATGATGGTCAACTGTACCATGTCTTGGATCGGGATCTGAACACGCCCGGCAACTGGCGAGCCATCCTTCAACTAAAGCTCAAAAACCTCAAAACTGGCTCGATTACCATGAATCGCGTGCGTCCGCAGGATAAGGTCGACACGGCGTTCTTGGATAAGAGAGAGATGGAATACATCTACCCTGAGGCCGAGGGGTTTGTCTTCATGGATACGGAGACATTTGATCAAGTGACCTTGCAGAAGGAACTGACAGGAGAGTTAATGGATTACATGAAGCCCAACTCGAGAGCATTCGTGACTTTTTATGAGGGCAAGCCTCTCAGTTTGGAACTGCCCCCTACGGTGGAACTGGAAGTCGTGGAAACGGAACCTTCCGTGAAAGGGGCTACCGCCGCGGCGCAATACAAACCGGCGATTTGCGACACTGGATTGAAAATTACCGTTCCTCCTTTTATCAACATCGGTGAAAAGATCAAAGTTGACACGCGAACAGGCGAGTACCTCGAACGAGTCAAATAACCTGCGATTTTCATTTAACTTCGCAAAGGAAGTCTTAAACTCATTGATAGAACTCACCACGCGTTGTTTAATTGATTTATCCTAAACAGCTGCCCTGATGCTGTGTGGATGAGATGTTTGCTTACCCCCGATCCTTGTTGAAGTTCATACTTTTACGTGTTAGTGTAACGACCGAGCGAGCCTAACCGGGTCATTCACAATCTTTTGCAAGACCAAACGAACTCACCTCGCCCTCGGAGTCAAGAATGAACAACTCCCCAAGGTACTCCTTGAATTCAATCTTCCGCGACTTCATGGCGGGATTGGTTGTCTTCCTGGTGGCTTTGCCGCTCTGTTTAGGAATTGCCAAGGCTTCGGATGCTCCGCTTATCTCTGGATTGATCACCGGCATCATCGGCGGGATCGTGGTCGGCTTTTTGAGCGGCTCACATACCAGCGTCAGCGGCCCCGCGGCTGGCCTGACCGTTGTGGTTGCAGGCCAAATCAGTGCCTTGGGATCCTACGAAACATTCTTGCTGGCGGTTGTCATCGCAGGTGTCATTCAAATCATAATGGGCATCATGAAGGCCGGCTTTATATCGGCCTACTTCCCGTCGAGCGTGATTAAAGGGCTTTTGGCGGCCATCGGCATTTTGTTGATTTTGAAGCAATTTCCACACTTGCTTGGTCGAGACACAAACCCGGTAGGTCAAGAAGCGTTTGTCCAGCCAGATCAACAAAATACCTTTACTGAAATCTGGCAGGCCCTTTCTGATCCACACATTGGCGCGGCCTTGATTGGCATCTCGACTCTGCTCATCATGATTTTTTGCGAACACTCGAAACACTTGAAGAAGACGAAAATCCCGGCCCCGCTCATTGTGGTGGTGCTTGGCGTGTTCATCAATTGGCTGTATCGCAATTATTTCACAGGACTCACCGTGAACGAGGGCCACATGGTTTCCGTTCCCATCGCCGGCTCATTCAGTAGCGTGACACAGTTGTTGATCTTCCCTGATTTCATGAGTTGGAGTCCTGCTCTCTTAACGGCGGCCGTCACAATTGCCATCGTGGCATCCTTGGAAACACTGCTCAACCTGGAAGCGGTGGACAAAATTGATCCTGAGCAGCGCGTTTCGCCTGCGAGTCGTGAACTTTTTGCCCAAGGCGTTGGCAATGTCCTGGCGGGTTTGATCGGTGGACTGCCGATGACTTCCGTCATTGTCCGCAGCTCAGCCAATATCAATTCTGGCGCGAAGTCCAAATTATCCACCATCATTCATGGATTCTTGCTTTTAATATTTGTCGTCATTTTCCCCGAAATTATCAACGAGATCCCTTTGGCTTGCTTGGCAGCCATTTTGTTGTACACGGGATACAAGCTGGCCAATCCCAAACTATTCAAGCAAATGTGGAATGAAGGCCGATGTCAATTCTTGCCTTTCGTGAGCACGGTGGTTGCGATCGTTCTCACGGATTTATTGCTCGGCATCTTGATTGGCTTGATTGTCAGCATTGGCTTTATTTTACAGAGCAATTTGCGTCGTCCCCTGCGGCGGATCATGGAAAGGCACGTGGGGGGAGATGTGCTCCACATCGAACTATCCAACCAAGTCAGCTTCTTGAATCGTGCCAGTCTAATGAAGGTGTTGATGGAAGTCCCGAGAGGCTCTCATGTTTTGATCGATGCCCGCAGCACGGATTACATCGATCCCGACATCTTGGACCTGGTCATGGATTTTAAGACCACGACCGCGCCGGCCCACGGCTTGAAGGTGAGCTTGTTGGGCTTCAAGGATCGCTACGACCTCAAAGACGAAATTCTCTACGTGGATTACACATCTCAGGAAATCCAAAGCAAACTCACGCCCGACGCCGTGCTAGGGATTCTTAAGGCGGGCCACGAACGCTTCCGGTCCGGCCAGCGCTTGGATCGCGACTTGAATCGCTTAATCAATTTCACCGCGGAGGGGCAGCATCCCATGGCGGTGATCATGAGTTGCATAGACTCAAGAACGCCCGCGGAGATCATATTTGACTTGGCCTTGGGAGACATTTTCAGCATTCGCGTTGCGGGCAATGTGATCAAAGAAAAGGTGCTCGCTAGCATGGAATACAGTTGTGCCGTGGCTGGCGCCAAGTTGGTCGTCGTCTTGGGGCACACCAAATGCGGGGCGGTGGGGGCGGCTCTGGATTTCTGGCTATCGGAGAGCGACTCTGCCGAGGTGACGGGGTGCCAACACCTAGAGGCCTTGATGAGCGAGATTCAAAAATCCATTGACCCGAGTTGGCGCGAGGCCATGCAAAAGGCAGGGGACGATGAGCATGATCGCTTCACGGATGAACTGGTCCGCCGCCATGTATTGCGGATGGTGGAATATATCTTCCAAAACAGCCAGACCCTATCCAAATTGGCCAACGAGGGCCATATCAAGATAGTTGGAGGCATTTATGATATTCGTACCGGAGATTTACGCTTTTTTGAACCTCAATCCAGCCCGAGCCGAGCGGAAAAGCCGCTTCTCGTTTAAGTTCAAAGGATCATGAAAAAATCAGCACGCGGTCGGCGTGCTGGGGTAGGGGAGTTGAACTTGTCGCCTGGGTAAATTAACTTATTCCGTCCTGCGCCTTTATTTTAGCTCAACCGACCAGTACGCATTGTCCAAGAAGGTCTTCCAGGATTGGTATTTCTGATTCGTCAACTTCAAGCTGAGCAAAGGACTTCGCTTCGGCTTTTCTGGTTTCCGAATCATGGTCATGTGAGCTTGCTTGGGCGTGCGCCCACCCTTGCGGATATTGCAATGCAAGCAAGCACACACGATGTTCTCCCAAGTCGCTTTCCCGCCCTGGCTGCGCGGGGTCACGTGATCCAGCGTCAAATCCGCGGTCGAGAAGCGTTTGCCGCAGTATTGACACTGGTTGTTGTCCCGAGCAAAGAGGTTGCGCCGGTTGAATTTGACCGTTTGTTTGGGCAGCCGATCGTAGCTTAAGAGGCGAATGATTCGCGGAACCTGGATTTCATTGGACACCGTCCGAATCCAATCATCTTCCTGCTTGCGAAAATGAGTAGCTCGAAAAGCGCTGAGCTCCGCCCAACTCTTGAAATCATAGGTTTGAAATTGGCCCTCGTCCAAGCTCACGACCTCGGCCAATCCCTTGACCAACAGACAAAAAGCGCGCTTGACCGAAACGACATGAATCGCCAAGTACAGCTTGTTCAATGCAAGGACATTCATTTCCAAGGCCGGGTCGTGCATGGTGTTCCTCTTGAATAAACCGCTGATCCATCAGAAAAGACACCACTGTCTTTGGTTGCTCCACAAAGGGTATGACGCATTTCCGCGACAAAGGGTTCAGTCTGGCGGTTAACGACTTGCAAGCTGAACATATCATCAGACTAACGAGTCGAATATCGTAACGCAATTCGAGATGGCTCAATTTCACGCTTTCTTCGCGTGGTTAATGATGGGGGAGGAACTGAACAGCGGCGCGCAAAGATGGCAAGGACACTTGGAATCTGCTGATTTCAACATAGAAAATATTAGCTAACGATTTATGGATCGTGGTTTCTGACCGGGCCTTGCATAATGCGGAAGTGAAAATGGTTCACCTTTCCAGTGGCTCCTAGAATAGGGCACGGATCGAGGCAACCAGGCGCTGTGGCGGAATCGGCAGACGCAGCGGATTTAAAATCCGCTTCGCCGTAAGGCGAGTGGGGGTTCAAGTCCCCCCAGCGCCACTATGCACATGGCGGTATTGAACGGCTTCCTTTCGCTCACCCGCCAATCCGCTTCTTGATTTCTTGAATGGTTTGATGGGCTTTGCCCGCGATGTTGCCATCCGTGCTCGACGTCATGCGTACTAGAAGAGGCAAGCTTTGTTTGGTGCCGACTTTTTGGAGCACATCCATGAGGAGCGCCAGAGCATGAGGCGACTCGGCTTTGGGTAGTATCTTCAAGATGGCCGCTTCGCAACCCGATCCAATCTGAATTAAGTACTTATTGGCCGTGAAGCTGTGATTCTCAACGGCATCCACCAAAAACTCGATGGCGGATTTTGTCTTGAACTCCGCCAATAAATCGAGCAATTCATCCGGATAAAAAGGGGCTCGATGATGTTGCCGAAGATGGATGACAACATGGTCGGCATATTTTTCGGTGGCCCAGGCGCGAAGAACTTTCATGGCGGTGCCGCGGTGTTGCATATGGGCGATGGCATCGAGCATGACGTCCATGACGAGATCGCGATGCTCTTCCTTGGGCGGCATGTCTGCTAAAGTCTTCATGATCACTTCCCGTTTGGGGAAATCGGGATGCTTGATTTGCTTGATGAATGGCGGGGAAAACTCACCCTCCTTGAATTTATTGGATTCTTGCTCGATGACCTCAATGGCTAGCTCATCCCATGCCACGACGGCTTTTTTTTAGCCATCCAGTCCGCGTGACTTAGTGACGGCAATTTTTGGTCCTGTGATTTCTTCAAGGGTGGCATGGGCCAGGGCGACATTGTCGTCATGTTGTTTGTGCATGTACATGACGAGTTGCGGGATGGCTTCGCGCGTTTTTTTCTTGCCCAGGGCTTTCATGACCGGCGCCTTCAATCCGGAGGGACTATCCACCAAATAGTCGATGAGCGTTGTTGATTTCATCCGCAACATGCGTCGTTCCAAGACGGCCTTGATTTAAGTTTGCTTAATGCCAGAAAAGCGTTCCAAGGAATGGCCCAAAGCCATCGTATATTCCCCGCCCTTGGCATTTTCGAGTTGTTCAAGCACTTTTGCATGGACGGCTTGATTGGATCGTTGCAAGGCGAGGATCAAATGATGCAGAGTGGCTTGTTCGTTGTCTTCAGGAAGTTGGTTTTCGGGAGCGTTAGGATCAATTTTCCAGCGAAAGCACGCATAGACTTGGTCCGCAACCGCTTTTCGATCATCGCTTGAATTGGAATTGATGATGATGGCGATGATATAGACTTGAATGCAGTAGACCCTGGCGTAGGACTTTTCACCTGTCTCCCGATCGATGTATTGCAATTCGTAGCCGGGGAATGCTTGCTTGCCGAAATTGATTTTTTTCGATGACAAGATCCTGTCCGCTTTGATTTGTGACATTAGCCTATGAAACTGATCCAACATTTTCTGAACGCCGGTCTATTTGCGCACGACCGGCGGAACCTCTAAAAACAAGAGAGCCGTGTTGCCCTCATCGTTTCTGATCTCGCTTACGCCAACGCTCATGCGAACACCATTGATCGTTGCGCTCGATGACCGGGTAAAGCGGTTGCCGGGTGGAGCGAACGTCGTGAATTGATCGAATCCATAAGTCAATTCCACCCAGCCTTCGGGTGGTTCAGCTAGAGTGTCGCGGGACAGGGTGCGCGAGCTCACAAGCGCGGTCAGGACAAGCATCGTCAGGCGGATCATGTTTCCCTCCTGTATGTTGAAAATACCAAAGCGAAGTCGTTAATGAAGTCATGTAAATCCTCTTTTGGCGATCGCGTCAATTACTTTCTCCTGGATTTGATGATCACCATGGGGGTGCATTGATTGGCTATGACGGACCTACTGTAGGGTGGCGAAAGAGTGAGGGCTTCGTTAGAATGGGCGGACCCTGAACCTTTTTCGATTGGGAGCCCAGCCATGAGTTTTGACGGTGATCAGAGTCAAACCATCCCGCCGCTGGCAATGAATTTGCGAGCGCGGTTGTCGATCATGATGTTCCTGGAATTTGCGATCTGGGGGGCGTGGTTCGTCGTTTTTTTCGATTATCTGCTGATCCTCAAGTTCGATGGCGCCCAAGCTGGAATCCTATTTGGGAACATGGCCCTGGGGGCCATTATCTCGCCCATGATCGTTGGTTTCTTGGCGGATCGATGGATCGCAAGTGAAAAATTGATGGCGGTGCTGCACCTCCTGGGGGCAGGTTTGCTCTATTGGATGTCCTCGATCCAGACCCCTGATTACTCCAGCTTCATCATCGCATCGCTCACGTATGCCATCGTTTACAATCCCACTCTGTCGTTGGCTAATTCCATTTCCTTCACGCATATCCCCGACGGAACCCGCGACTTTCCCGGCATCCGCGTGCTTGGCACCATTGGCTGGATCGCGGCGAATTTATATGTGGGCATGTTTTTGGACTTCAAGTCGAATCAACCTTTGCAGTTGGCGGCTGGGTTATCCCTGCTCATGGGACTTTACAGTTTATTGCTGCCGCACACGCCTCCCTCGGGGAAGAAGGGAGATCCCCTGCCATTTCTCGAAGCTTTCAAGCTCTTCCGCGACCCGGGTTTTGCCATCTTCTTTCTCGTGTCTGGGGCGATCACGATTGTCCTGGCGTTTTACTATTCCAACACCGCCACATTTTTGACACAAACTTCCGCCAGCATCGTTCCTGAATCCTTGCGCTTTTATTTTGTATCGGAGAGCCAAGGCAAAACCCTCATCAATCCAAACAACACCATGCTGATCGGGCAGTTGATGGAAATGATCCTGTTGCCGTTTTTGCCCTTTTTCTTGTGGCGTTTGGGCATGAAATGGGTGCTCGTGGTGGGCATGCTGTCTTGGGGGATTCGTTACGGACTCTTTGCCATGGGGGAGCCGTTCTGGGTCATTTTGGTGGGAGTAGCTTTGCACGGTATTTGCTTTGATTTCTTTTTCGCTGCAGGATTCATTCACGTCGACCAAACGGCGCCAAAGGAAATACGCGCCTCTGGCCAAGCCTTGTTCGCCTTCTTGACCTATGGCCTGGGCATGTGGCTTGGCAGCATCCTTTCTGGCGTCATGAATAAGCAATTCACCACCGAAGGCGTGGGCACGAATTGGTCGCAATTTTGGCTGGTTCCCAGCATTGGCGTCATGGCCCTGGTGCTCATTTTCGTGCTCTTTTTCCGATCCAAGTCCACGGCAGGAGCGGGGCACGATCGTGGATGAGATATTGGCTAAACTCACCGCCGAAGACACCGACGTCGATCCTATTTGGTTGGCTTTGCTTTTTGCCAAGGATGAATCTCCCGATTTGGATCTAGCATCGCATTTAGAACTATTGCGAAGTTGGGGGAAGGCGTTGCAGCCGAACATTGCAGGCTTGCCGTTGCTCGAGCAAGTCACGGCGTTGAGTGACTACCTCTTTGTCGAATTAGGTTTCACGGGCAATCGCGAACATTACTATGACCCGCGCAATAGCTACTTGAACGAGGTGATGAAACGGCGATTGGGCATCCCCATCACGCTGAGCCTGATAGCCATGGGGGTTGGACAAAGGGCGGGTATGGACGTGTGCGGCATAGGTTTGCCTGGACATTTCATTGCCATGGCGCGCGATGGTAATAACAAGATTTTCTTCGACCCTTTTGATGCGGGGCGTTTGCTCGATGAGGCCGATTGCCTCAGGCTCATGCGCGAAAGATGCGGCGCGGAATATCCCTGGAGCCTGGCGCAGTGTGCGCCGGCGACCCCTCACTTCATCCTGTCACGCATGTGCAACAATTTGCGAGCCATCTACCTCAAGCATGAGGACTACCATCGCGCCGAGCGCGTGTTGCATCGCTTGGGGCAATTGCATCCCGGAGTGGCCGAGTTGCGTCGCGACCTAGGCATTTGTCATCTGCACACGAACCGACCCTGTTCGGCCATCACGCATTTAACGGCCTATTTGGAGCAAGAGACCATGCCCAGAGACGCTGAGCTCGTGCAAGCCATGTTGCGCCGCGCTCGTCATGAACTGGCCAAGCGTAATTGATACGGCTCCGGCTTACGATCGCTTCATGGTCCCAAGGATTGAATGGCTTGATCGATGAGTTGGAGCGCTTCCTGGGATTGACTTTCGGTTTGATACAAATGCCGCAATGCCTGCAACCGTTTGCGTGCCATATCCGGCGGACCCGCCTTAATCTGATGGATCATGTCCTTCAACGTTCGGTGCGCGGGCTGGTTCTGATCGAGATCCTTGAGGGCTTGTTTCGCCAATTCAACCCAAGTGGCTTGATCCTTCACACCATCAAAAGAATCGATCAAGAGTTGCCAAGTGTGTTTGGCTTGTTCACGATTCCCCGAAAAAAATTCAATCACTCCGCGTCGATAAAACTTCTCTGCTTCGCCCTGCGGCGCCGAGAAGGCAAACAGGCCGGCTTCACGCCGGAGTTGTTGAAACGATCGACCTTGATGAATTTTTGATTCAAGCTGCTTCACGGATTCTGATTCCGCTTGATCAGGATATTTGCTCTTCAGTTTCTGCAATTGCGACTCGGCATCGGTCCAGGCATGCTCTTTAATGTAACGATCCGCTTTTTGCAAGATATCCGCGGCGCTAGGGGGTTGCAGTCCATAGACCAAGATGGCGATCATAATGATGAACAAAGCGGACAATAGGATCAAACGCGGAAAGGAAATGCTATCCGATTGGTTTCGCGGCGAGGGGGAATAAGCCTGCACTTTCTGCTGCGCTTGTTCCTCCGCCTCGGCGCCCATGATTTTCGTTACGCCCCCCCGCAAGGCGTCCGAGGTGTATTGCCGCTTGCGGACCATTTTGCGCTGCAATCGACCTAACCAATCCGCCACAACTCCCGCGCTTGATGGCCGCTTTTCAGGGTCTTTCTCCAACAGTTGTTGAATCAACTCGTCCATCTCATGGGGAAGATCGGAAACGAACATGCTGGGCGGATCGAACTTGCCAAATCGATGCAGACGCAGCATTTCCTCCGCCGACTCAGCCAAGAAGGGCAGCCGGCCCGTCAGTAATTGATACAGCACGATGCCCAGCGAGTAGAGGTCGCTTCGCCGCGTGATCGGCTTACCGACCGCTTGTTCGGGGGAGACGTAATCCGCGGTGCCAATCATGGTGTCCATGGCCGTGATGGAACCGCTGCCAAACACTTTGGCGATGCCGAAATCCGCCAGTTTGATCAAGCCATCACTTGTGAGCAGTAGGTTGGCTGGTTTGATGTCGCGGTGAACGATTTCCAATTGATGGGCATGTTGCAAGGCCTTGCAGATTTGGATGCCGATCTTGGTGATTTCCTCCCAGGGCAGGGAGCCGCGCTGCTCTAGCAGCTCCGCCAGGGAAACCCCTTCCACGTATTCCATGACATAGTAAGGTTGACCGCGGAATTGGCCCGCTTCCATTAAGGCGACGATGTTTTCATGCTTCAATTGGGCCAGGGTCGCAATTTCTCTTTCAAAGCGAGTGACAAACCCCGCTTCTTGGTTCATGCTGGCGGGTAGGATTTTAATCGCGGACAGCCTTTCTGGATGCTCATGGTGGTGTGCTCGATAAACATTCCCCATGCCGCCTTGCCCCAAGGCAAGGTCGATGACCCAAGGTCCGAGTTTCGTGCCAATCATGCGGTCTTCTCATCGAAGCAGGCCAAGCGGACGGCCGTGAATGTCTGGTTAATGGTCGACAAGTTGAATCGTATTTTAATCGCCTGAAGGGGCTTGCGTTGCAAGAATTTCACAAAAACCATGGAGATATGGCATCACTTGCCTAGCTAAACCTAGGGATGGCATCTATAAGGCATCTATCTGAACAGAAGAGGAATCATTAGGATTAAGCAATTCGTCTAGCTTCACTGGGTTCATGAGGGTCTTGCGGCGCAAGCAGATCATTCACCCTATCCAGGAACGATTGCCAACACGCTTCATCCAGAGGGGATGAAGTCTGAATCGAGAGAAGATACTCTTCCAAGGAATGAACCGAATGGAAAGGTGCTTGTAAGGTTGCAGATGTCAATCCCTGGATGCAAACGTCCAAAGGAGCCAAACTCGGCTTCCAGCCAGGCGTCCCCTGCTTTGGTGTTTTCCAATGCCGAAGCAATTTACCCAAGGCTCGGAGATCATCCTCTTGCGTCGGCGCAGTTGTTCGGTTGTTTTGGACGAGCCAAAGCGGTTCGCCTAACCCGCAAATCTTTAATTCACCATGGCCGGCCAGGAGGACGCGGCCTGCATGTAAATGGCCATGCACCAATCCTTGATCGTGAATCGCGCGCAAACCGCTGACCGCCTGGCGGAATAAATGAAGCCAGATGGACACGGAAACGGCCAACTTGGACCACTCCGTGCTCGGTAAACCGATCACCCATTCTTGCTCCGCAGCCGGACGGCCTTCGAATTCGACGACGTCCAACGTCTCGGCCACCTGTGGATGGCGCACCACCATCGCTTGGCTAAACTGATTGCGAAAGTCGTCCACTTTCCAAGGTTCAGCTTGTGGATGAAGGTGGCGGAGAATAGCCTCGCCGCCTCGTTTGCCATCGAAGACTCGGTAAATCGTTTCCTGCGGAAGAATGCGTAATTGGTCGACGATTCGCAACGTCCCAAAAGCCAGACATTCGAGTCGATCCTCCTCGAGCATCCGTATTTGATAAGGAGTTAGCAACTCAGCTTCCAACATCAATTGCTTTAATGTTTTGGACTTGGCGTGAGCTTCTGCATGCAGTTCGCGCAAGGTTTTATCGTCGATCAGATCTAGCTGCACTAGACGTTCGATGAAGGCATCATCATTCGATCCATTGCCCAATGGAAGGCGCAGAATTGTCGGTTCACTGGAAACGTTGGCCGTTGCAGTCCGGCCAAGATGCTTCTCCGCCAATTCCTTGATCTTGAGGCGATACCAGCTTTGTAAATCGTGCAGATGACGATTGAGCGAGGTCCGCCGGGCTTGGATGGCCTCTTCCAATGCTTTGATTTTTTCGGATCGTAGCTCCAGTTCACTATGGCTTTGCTGCAATCGCGAGGCTTCAAGGGCCAATTGGGCTTCACGCTCTTGCAAGCTGGTTTGATCCTGGGTAATGCCATGTCGAAATTGCTGCAAGTGCTCCTGCCATTCGCTTAGGAATAGCTTGAACTGGCTGATTTCCAAGCGATTTTCGGTTCGAAGTTGTAGCAAATGATTCTGGGTTGACTGTAACGTCTGCCCTCGATCGGCCAAGTCGTTTTGCCATTGGGTGAGTTCCTTCTGACTGCGCTCGATAAAAGCGTGAACTTCCTGGAGATGAGTCCGTAGTTGCTGACGAGCCAAGCCCAATTGCTGAACCGCCGACCGGGCCTGCTCAAGAAGGCTGGGCAATTGCTGTTGCCATTCGTCGCGAGCTTGCAACCAGGACTGTGATTGCTCGTCCATGGCAGCAGCCTGGCGTTGTAATCGCGCTGCCCATCCTTCCAGCCTGGATTGCTCCTCCTGAAGCCAGGCGGATTGATCTTCCAAGGTTTGTTCCCGCGCGGCCAGGGTTGCACGTTGCGACTCCAAGGCGGCAAGTTGTTCAGCCAACGCCGCTTGCTGACGATTCCGTTCCTCAACATCCTTCTGATGTTGGGCCTGTGCATCAGCTTGCTGAAGTTGCCATTGCTCAGCTTGCTTTTGCCATCGCTGTTCAGCCGCAAGCAAGGCCTGCTCGCGTTCGGCCAATTGCGCGGACCGCCATCGGAGTTGCTCTTGCAGCATCTCACGAGCCTGGTCTGTTTGCGTGAGCAAGTCGGCTTGTTCATGGAGTTGACGATTTTGCCGCACGAGACGCTGCCGAATCTTTTGCAAGCGGATGCCACGGTGCCTGAGAAGCTGGCTAGTTTGGGCTAACTCCATCGTGAAGGCTTCTAAGCGTGCTTGCTGGTCATTGAGTTGCTGCTGAGCTTGGACGAGAGCCTTTTCCTTGTCACGAATATGGTCCAGTTCCGCCACGAGATCCGCTTGACGCTTCTCCTGAGCGAGCCTCTCGGCTTCCCAAGCCTGGCGATCGGCTTGCCACTGAAGTCGATCTTGATGAAGCTGCTTGGCCGTTTCTTGCAAATCATGCTCGGCCTTTTCGACGCGCAGCCGCTCTTGTGCGAGGTGGTGCTCGCGCTGGCGAATTTCCGCCTCCATCTTCTCGGCACGCCCCCATAGAAGGGTCACTTGCCGTTGCTGGAGTTCAAGCTCGGTCGAACGCTCCTGCAGCCAGTGATGCCGTTCTTGGACCTCCGCCTGGTTTGCTTTCAGTTGTTCTTCTTCGCAGCGCAGCCTTTCGCTCCATTGAGTGCATTCTTCGGCCCGCGCCGTCAATTCCTCAGCCTGCTTTAACAGGTCGTCGCGGCGCAGATGTAAACCCTTTTCGGCCTTTTCAAGGCTGCGCTGTCTTTCCAGCAGAGTGGCATGGAACCGCTCCAGTCGGACCAGGTCTGCCTGATGTTCTCGCTGCTTGTCCGCCAACGCTTTTTCGGCTTGATGCAGTTGTAACTCACGCGCTTGGGTTTGCTGCAGCCAATGCTCGTGTTCCTGCTCCAAATCCTTTTGCCAGTCCATGATGATTTGATGTTGTCGTTCAAGGGAATTCTGTCGTTCTTGCCATTCATGGCGCGTGGTTTCCCATTCTTGCTTTTCGCGGGACCAATGATCACGGATCTGTTCCCATCCATGTTTTTCTTCTCGGAGCTTGCGAACCGCCTGCTCAAGCGCTGCTCGTTGCAGGGACAGCTTATCTTTGCGCTTGCGATATTGGTCATGGAGAGCGCTGCGCAGTTGCTGCAGCTCCGCCCGCCAGTCTTCCAACTGGGCAAGTTGGTTTGCGATTTCCTGTTCACGCTCGGTCAAATGACGCTCACGCTCGCACAGGGCCGATGCTCGCTCGTCCATTCCCAGCGATCTTTTTTCCAGCTCCTCAAGTTGACAGGTCAGGGCACTCTCTTTTGCAAGCAACTGTCTCGACCGCAACGCCAAGGACTCTGCTTGGCGTTCAGCATCTTGTTCCCAATCACGCCGTTCTTCCGCCAGTTTTTGGCGCTCGCTGACAAGCATGGCGCGTTCATGAGCCAAGATGTCCATTGCCGATGCAGGGTCATTTGCGGAGTCAGAGTCATCTTGCCTGCGTGAAGGGGACAATCGACCAGAATAGATATGAGCTTGCAGGGTCAATCCCTGGATGGTTAAGCGATCATCAGTGCTGAGCCACCCTTCAACAAATGGTTGGCCATCACGGAGGATGGTGATCGTTTGAGATAAACTGCGAAAATACAATTGATGGCGAAACGGCGTCAAAATAGCCAGGATGGGCGGCATGGAGGCATCGGGAATCGGCAGATCGCATTCTGAATGGCTGCCAAGGAGAATGCTGCCCTTGCGGAAATCGCCCCTGATTTCCTGGCCTTGCGAGGAGCGCAGAACCACACGCACGGTGGGCCAACTTGGCTCGCCATGGTTCGGCTTGGGCACCAAGGGAATGAACTGCGGCATTGGCTTTTCCCTATCCCCCAGGTAGGGCACCCCTACCTGGCCGGAACCTTAGCGAAGCTTTCTAAAAAAGGAAGGGCAAATAGACTGCTTCGCAGCTATTTTCAGCAAAAGAGGGGAGGGACGATGTGAACGTCCTTGCCGCCTCATTTTACTTTGTCGCTGTAGGCGAATCCCAAAGCGTGCAAGATCAAATTCCGCACTGCCGTCATGGGCAATGCAGAATCGTGGGGTTGCCTTAACAGGGCGGCGTCATCGACAATCAAAAGAGGCTGATCTAGGGGGTCTGAAGCAGGTAAACCATGGCTGCCCCGAACTAGGCTCCCATCCAGTGGGATCACATCAAAGCGTGCTCGGAAGCCGAGCTGCTTTTGCAGCAGTCGCACGAATGCTCGCCCCTTGGGGAACCAAAGTTTTGGATCAAAGAACAATTCGCAAGGATCAAAGCCCGGTTTATGGTGAATGGCCACGCAGCGGGCATAATCCGGGGCCAACCGATCATCTAACCAAAACGGATAAGCCAACCATGAATTTTCCTTGGCTAGCACGACCAATTCTCCCGATCGAGGATGATCGAGTTGAACCGCTTGACGCTCAGCGCCTGCGAGCACGCGATCCACGCCAGGCAGCTCTTCAAGCTGAGCCCTAACCGCTGGAATATCCTCAGGGTGTTGGACATAGATATGGGCCAACTGGTGATCGCAAACCGCCATGGCCTTGGATGCAAAACAATCCAACTGCTCACCAAAAGGGCCGTTTCGGATTTGCAACCACCCTTGTTCGCGCAGCTTCCGGTTAAGATAGACCGGCTGCGTGACGTCTCGATGTCCGTATTCACTCACGATCCACAATCTCGCCCCCACGCGCTGCACGGCACGCTCGATTTCGGCCAGGCACGTTTCCAATTCGGACAGAAGCTTCACCATGTCGCAGCCATGGGGCCCGAGGCGTTGTGGGTCGTAGTCCAGATGGGGCAAATAAACTAACGTGAGATGGGGTTCAAAACGTTCGACCACGCGCGCCGCCGCCTGGGCAATCCATTGGGTGGCCGGCAAGCCCGACATCGGTCCCCAAAAAGCATGAAACGGAAAAGCCCCCAACTCTTCCTTCAAATCTTCGGCCAAGGCCGAAGGTTGACTCATGACGTCGAAAATTTTGTTGCCGTCCAAGCCATAGTGAGGTTTGGGCGTCAGGGAATATTGAACGACTGCGCCTTGATTGAACCACCAAAACAGCTTAGCGCATGAAAAGGGTTTGCCTTGTCCTTGGGCCAGTCGGCGAGCGGTTGCATAGACAGGTTCACGCTGCAGCAAGCGGTTAGATTGCTGCCAGAAACGCACTTCCATGGTGTCGCGATAGAGCCAGCCGTTGGCCACGATGCCGTGTTCTTGAGGGCTGAAGCCGGTCAAGAGAGTGGCCTGCGCGGTGCAAGTCACGGAGGGATAAACTTCCTTAAGCCGACACCATCCGCCTTTGTGGGCGAGCGTTTGCAGCCGGGATGCCGATGGAAGCCAACGTTTCGTCAATCCGACCACATTGACGAGAACCAAGGGGGCAGTGTTCATGGAGTCATCATACAGGCAGCGAAGGGTTCGTTCATGTGGTTGGTGCCAGACGAGGAAGGTAGACTTCGGTTCCAAATCAGCAGCAGTTCCTGACCCGATTGAAAATCAAAACGCCGAGAAAGAACGTTCGTTGGGACTTGGATGCGCGGTTCAATGCGCGGCCAATCCTTGCCGCCAATGACGAGAAAGGCAGGCCAAGGGCAATGAAGCAAATCGATGGCTTCTTGGTCGTTCAGCGACCGTTGGAGGGTCCGGCCTGTGTAAAACACCAGGCTGGGATGATAGCGCGCATGACAGCCGACCAAGTAATCTCCTGTCTCCTCGACTTGATTGATAGCCAGGGCTAAAGCTCGAGGGGCACGGGCCTGATCGACGACCCCAACGCCAAATGCGGCCACGCTGGCGAGCCAAAAAACACTGGATATAGACAGCGTCCAAGCCATGCGGTCGACTCGGCCTGCTTGCCAGAAACGATAACCAAAAAGCGCTCCCATGATTGGGAATAGACCCAGACAGGCCAAGATCGAAAGGGAAGGGATGACCCGGCCACGCATGAAGGGGAGATCGAGTTCGGCTGAGGCGATCAACATTCCAGCCGAGCATCCTATTCCAACCAAGCCAAAAAGTCCTAACACTGTCCGCCAAATCCAATCAGGCAAATGAATCTCGCCAGCCATGCAGCGTTCAAGGAATCGGGCAATGAGCACGGCCAAGGCGGGATACAGCGGCACAATGTAGTTCGGCAGCTTTGTGGCTGCGACGCTAAAAACGGACATCCAAACCAAGATCCAGCAAAATAAGAAGCGATATTTCCATTGCGGTCCAACGGAGGGCAGCCACCAGCGACGCCACCACGATTGGTCCAAGATCCCCGGCCTTGCTTCGCCTTTCCAGGCAAACCATGACACGGGACCTAAGAATATCGTCCAGGGTGACATGGCCGCTAACAGCACCAAGGGGTGAAACCACCAGCCGCCTCGATGCCCCTCCATGGGGGACATGAAGCGATCCACGTTGTGACGAAGAAAGAAACCGCGCCAAAAGGCCCAGCGCGTTTCAATGCCCACGGCGATATACCAGGGAGCAGCAACCACAGCAAATAATAAGCAACCAAAAAGAACATGGCGATGCTGCAAGCGATGCCATTGCCGTTCCCAAATCAAGAACATCCCCACAATGGACACGGGAAGGACAAGTCCTACAGGCCCCTTGGCCAACACGGCCAAGCCGGTCGTGATGCCAATTAAAACAAGCCAACTGGTGCCTTGTGATTCATACTGACAAGCAAATAGAGTGAACGTGAGCAAGGTGGTGAGGATGAGAAAGGCATCCGGCGTCACCGCATGTGCGACGACGCTAAAATAGAGACTGGAACCAAGCACGATGGACGACAGTAGACCCGTACGTCGATTGAAACATTGTCGACCAAGCTCGTACACCACCACCAAGGTGAGCATGCTCGCCAAGGCTGAGGGAAGTCGTGCCGACCATTCGGAAATCCCGAACAACTTGTAGCTGACAAGAATGCACCAATACTGCAGGGGAGGTTTGTCTGTCCGCAACACATGATTGAACGTGGGCACGACCCAGGTGTCCGCTTCCAACATTTCACGAGCGCATCCTGCATTGTGGGCTTCATCTTCTTCCCACAGGGCAAATGAGCCAAGTCGTGGAAAGAAGAGCGTTAGCCCCACGGCCAGGATAAGCAGATAATCCAAACCGCGCTGCCTCATCCTAGCTTCCTTTCCAGGGGGAATGCGTTTGGGTGCGGGCAAGGGTCGATCAAGGAAGTGGAGCGGAGTTGACCGCCATGAATGAAGGAAGTATAGTTCGAGTTGGATCATTTGCCAAGCGGAATTCAGCGTCGTCGACACGACCATGAGAAGGTGTGTGAATGTCGCGTGTTTTTATCGTTTTATTCGTGATGCACGCGGTTTGTTTGCACAACACATGGTCACTTGTCTCTTCCAGCACGGGTTCTCAGGAAAAAGCAACGCTCCACGACCAAGACGACAAGAAACTCCCTCCTGATTTGGCCCGGTTGAACGAACTCCTCAATCATCGTGATAAACCCAACGAACAGAGCCAAGCGGCGCTGCTATTGATTCAGTCCGATTCCGCGGATGCCATGACCATAGTCGAACAAGGAATGCGGCGGTGGGATCGGCCGGACATCATGTTGGCCCTGTTAGGGGCGATGCGGCTGCAACGCGCTGATCGCCATGTGCCCATGCTGGTCGCGGCCTTGGCGTGTGAGCAAGCCAACGTCAGGCAAGCGGTGCTCGACGCCTTAAGCTGGCATGACAAGGGCGTCGTGTCGCAACATTTATCGCGCCTGGCCAATGATATCAACGCCCCGCTCGTTACTCGACAAGCCGCGATCAGCGCCATGGGCCGATCCATCCATAAGGCCGCCGTGGAGAGCTTGATCAACTTATTAACGAATGACCTGTTGACGATTCGCCAAGCGGCTGGCCTTGCCCTGCAGGACCTTACGGGACAAAGTTTCGGCACGGATGCGGCGCGCTGGCAGCAATGGTGGCAGCCTTATCAATCGCTCTCCGAGGAAGCCTGGCTCATCAGTCGAGCCATGTATTTCGCCGACCGAGCGCAACGTCTTCAGGATGAGCTCAATCGCGCGGAAAATGCCATTTTGCAATTGCACCAGACGCTCTATGGCAAAATTCCAACCACGGATCGCGTGCAGCATCTGCGGTTGATGGCCCAAAGCGATTATCCTTCAGTTCGAAATCTGTCCATTAATTGGATTGCTGAATTGCTGCCGGAAGCTAGCTCGACAGATCGGACCATCCTTGCGGAATTGATGTTGCAATTGTCCAAGGATGGCGTGGACGGCGTACAGCGACAAGCAGTGCTCAACTTGGATAAAGTCGATGACCCGCGAGCTTTAGAACGATTGCTTGAACTGTTGGCAAACGCTCGGCCCTCAATTCGAGCCGCCGCAGCCCGCTGCCTGGGCCGCTTTGGAGCCAGCAAGGCCACTCTGTCCCCCGATCAAAGGCAACGTGCCATGGTGGCCCTCGAAAAAGCTCTTCAGGACCCCATGTTGAGCGTTGTTGCCAGTGCGGCGGAGAGCCTCGGTTCTTTGAGCTTTCCGGAAGCAGCACCCATCTTGGCCAATTTATTGAAGCATCCAGACGATGCCGTGCGCCTCGCCGCCAGCAACGCGCTGGAGAATATCGCCAGCCCTTCCGTGATCAACGCCATTTACGATGCCCTCGATGACTCCTCCTATTTAGTCCGGTTTGCCCTGGTGGGGGCCTTAGGAAAGACGGCTGCACGATCAACGCTCACGGAACCGCAATTGGCGGAGTTGATGAAGCAAATGCAAAGATTGCTAGTTAACGACAGCGACCCGGGAGTGCGCAGCCGCGTCGCCACGGTGATGGGTGACATGGGCGGAACCGTTGATTTGCCCTTACTATGGCAAAGGGTTCGCTCCAATGAGGATAATCGCGTGCAAGTCAGAGCGTGGTCCGCCATGATTGAAATCCTTTCACGAAGCCGGAATATGGCCTTGGTTCAGCAGTGGGATCAAATATTGACCGAGCAAAGCGAACATGGACGGCGCGTGGAGTTGTTTAAAGAGTTGAAAGAACGTTGGTCGAAGCAGGAAGCCATGAAGGGCCATTTGGAAGCGCTGGCGAGTGGTTCGGTCAGAGCACTATTGGCCGACCGCAAATGGCTGACCGCCATGCCGCAAGCCATTGATCTGGCGCGCAAGGCCAGAACGGAAGCTGAACGCGACGAGCGCTTGCGCTGGGTGCTCGTGGCTGGTTCTCAAGGATTGGACGATAAGAAACCTCAAGATGTCATGAAATATCTCAAAGAAATCGAAGATTTGCCGATCAATGACAAGGATTTGTCCTCTGAATTTGCCTTGTTGCGCCGCAAGGCACAACAACAATCTGGCGAGGATAAGTGAACCCCCAATGGGGGTGGCTAGTCAGGGTATTGGATTTTGATATGATTCCATGGACCGGGGCGTAGCGCAGTTTGGCTAGCGCGCCTGAATGGGGTTCAGGAGGTCGGAGGTTCGAATCCTCTCGCCCCGATTTTTATCAATCATGTTGTCCACCATTGCTCATGAATGTTCCGTTGCCGCGATTGGCACATGTCTGAAGTTGACACACTTCCTTAAGCGTTGAACCGGATAGTTAATTCAGCGGCTCGGTCTATACTAAAAGAGGTGGAAGCTGCGCACTTACATTCCTACTTGTTTCTTCGCCTATTTCTGTTCAATGCATAACCTGACCATCAAGTCGATGGCGCAACTTACTCAGTTGCCTTGAGCCTGCCATGGCATGGATTATCCTTTCTAAAAAAAATCAATCCTTCAACGTTCATGGATGAACGCGTCAATGGATTTTGTAAACCACATTGAACAGTCAGGGGAGGGGATATTTCCCGTGACATGGATCATTACCCGTTGTCAAACAAAGGATGCATAGGATAACATGAAGCACGGAAGTTTGATCATTACGCTTATCTTTGGCCGCGCTGCTTTAAGCATCTGGCAAGGACGGCCCGATCAGCGCGGACTCATGAAGGAATTGTCCGGTGACCCATTTTGAGCAACCCTCTGAAAATGAATCCGATGCGACGGATCGTCGCTGCGGACAAGACCGTCGGCAGGGAGATCGCCGGAAGAAGAGTATCCCCGTGGCGTTCGATCGCCGCAGCGGCAAGGATCGGCGGCAAAGCGAGCGACGCCGCCAGGTGGACCCCACAACCTGTGAAAAGGATTACACCACGGAAGAAGTTGAATTCATGAAGGCCATGGAGTTATATAAGCGACTCAATCATCGCCCCTTTCCCACATGGAGTGAAGTCCTCGAGGTGTTCATCGCCCTGGGATACCGCAAGGTAGAAACGCCAGGCATTCTCCCTGGAACCCAATTGAAGCTCAATCAGGAAGCGTCAAGTCCCGAGCCGCCTTCATCTTGATCAAACTCACCGCCAAGAGCGTTGTCGATGTGACTTGCTAACCGACTTTTCATGATCTCATCGAGCAAGACCGTGGCGTAACTACCCGCGGGCAGCGCAAATGATAACCAGGCATCCGCGCCTTGTACTTCGAAATTGAATGCAGAGGGAAAGACGACGTTGAATCGGCGCGTCCCTTGAAGTAACTTTCCAACCACTTTGAAGTCATCCAAGCTCAAGCCATGTTCGATGAGGATATTTAATTCCCTTGCCGCCGCGATGGCTTGCGCAGACTTCATTTTTTTGCCAAACATCGGTCCCGTCGGCACCACTTCATGATGATCAAAACGGGCTTGTTCCGCCACCGTGTCTGTAGCGATAAACATACCGCCCATCGGGTACTTGGCCATGACGTCTCCCTCCATCACGACATGGGTCAACCCATCCTCCCAACGACGCGCCAAATAGCGGTTGAACAATTCCGATTGCACAGCGCTCAACGCCAATTTACGGAGGAACCGCTTCTGAGGCGTGATGGTGCCTCCCTGCAGTAATTGCCAGCCTACGGCAAGCGTTCCCCCTCCTCGGCCAAATCGTTGCACGCCAAAATAGTTAAGAAACCCTTTTTGCCGAATGCGGTCGACCAGGGCGGGAAGATGATGGACCGTTTGTGGATCTACATTCCGAATCCAAATTTGAAAGCGGTTTCCGTGGAGATGGCCTGGCTTCAACTTATTGCCATGACGGCTTACGATGAGCACCTTGAGATTTTCATCCTCCAGCTGATGAAGCCTGTCCTGCACCTGCAAGGGTAGCGAAATCCATTGGCGAGTGATGGCCAGGCGATCCTTTAATCCCGCCATGCCGATTTCCTCCCGTGGAATTTGTAAGCGTTGGCTGATTTGACGCAGAAAAAAGTCAGCGCCCATGTTCCGCTTTTCGATCCAAACATAGAGGTACGATCCCTCCCCGCTTGGCTCATAGGCAGGAATTTCCTCGACTCGAAAATCTTCGCACGATTGCTTGATCTGCCCGCCAATGCCCGAGAGGTCGGCAGACATGAACGGTAGTTGAGCAGGATGGTCCAAATGCATTTGGGTGATCCTTGATTGCTTCCATGATAGCGCTAAGTACTCATCGCCTCCTTGATCGATTATAGAATGGAAACATGGAAACGAGTCCAACCGAGCAACCTCTGGCTTTCGAGACAGCCCTGTGCCGACAGGCCCAACGCGCATGGGCGTCGACGCCCCTGTCCGTTCGATTGAAGCTGATTCGAAAGTTGCGACATGGCTTGGTGGGACAGCGTGAACGCCTATGCCAGGCCGTGTTTGAAGATCTTGGAAGAAAACCAGAAGAAACGCTGCCCGCGGAATTGTTTGGTTTGGCAGCGGCATGTCGATACCTTGAGCATCGAGCCGCACGGATCCTTGCTCCCCGCAAAATCCCATGGCGCGACCGGCCAATGTGGCTCTTTCGACAATCGGACAGCGTGCAGCGCAGACCGCGCGGCATCGTGGGCATTATTGGCACTTGGAATTTTCCGATTTACCTCAATGGGATTCAAATCCTCCAAGCCCTAACGGCAGGCAACGGAGTCATTTGGAAACCGTCTGAACGGGCCCCTCGCAGCGCGGCAGCCTTAACGCAATGGCTGCGCAGTGTCGAGTGGCCAGACGGATTGTGGCATGCTCTGCCTGCCGATCGCACCTTGGGGCCTGTCTTGGTGGAAGCAGACATTGACCATCTCGTCTTTACCGGGCACGTCGAAACGGGTCGAAGATTGGCCAAACGGCTAGGAGAGCGGCTGATCAGTTCCACGCTTGAACTCTCAGGTCATGATGCCATGTTTGTGCTGGATGACGCGGATGTGGAGTTGGCGGCCAAAGCGGCATGGTTTGGCTTCACGGTGAACGCGGGGCAAACGTGCATTGCGGTGCGGCGTGTGTTCATCGCGAAAACGCTGTATCCCCACTTCCTCGACCGCATAAGTCAACAGTTGCCAGGAGCTCGCCCCATGACTTTGGTGAGCGAACAACAGAAGACAGTTGCGGCAGAGTTGATCGCCGATGCAGTGTATCAGGGAGCACGCCTTCTTCAAGCTGAGCTACGCCAGCCCGTTGATGCGAAAGCCATGCATCCCGTGATCCTGGCCGACCTGAAGCCGGGGATGAAGTTCTTGGAGCAGGATCTCTTCGCTCCGCTCATGGGGGTGATGCCATATGATGATTTATCTGAAGCTCTCGAAGTGAATGCTCAGTGTCCGTTCGAATTGGGAGGTTCCATTTTTACATCGGACCGACGCCGCGCCGAGCAGTTAGCTTCTCAATTGGGCATGGGACAGATCACGATCAATGACGTCATCGCTCCAGCGGCCCACCCAGCGACACCATTTGGTGGTCGAAGAGCCAGCGGCTGGGGGGTAACACAAGGAAGTGAAGGGCTGTTGGAGATGACGATCCCACAATCGGTCAGCATCAAAAAGGGCAAGTTAAGGCCGCATTATCAGCCAGTCGGCTCCAGCCGGATGAGCCATCCCAAATTATTTGAGGCGTTATTTGAGTGGGATCATGGCCAGACCATGAGGCAACGATTCAAGGGGTTGTGGAGAATGTTCCGCTTGCTTCTGTTTGGCAAAGTTTAGACACCTCATGGCTCAAGGTCGCCATACTTGTTAAGCTAGTGTTGGCATTGATCGCTTGATTGAGTGCTTTTCATCGAGGTGTTTCATGGACATCATGGCCGTGTTGGGAGCAATGGTGGTTTCCGAAGGCGCAAGCCAATTGCCCGCCATCGTCAATGCTCCTGCTGGATCACCTGGAACTCATGCTCCCATCTGGACGACCTTGGACCGCTCGACGTCGGATGCCGCGTTTAGTCATTCAGAGACAATGCCTGCCGCCACGCGGATGGATCCGTCATTACTGCAGCTCTGCGTGACATTGCCAGCAGGACTGGCCGCGCTCCACAGCATTGTTTCGATGGATGCTTCGAAACAGCAGGACGAGGATGACGAGGACGAAGAAGCTCAGGAATCCCCGAAACCTGCTGAACAGTGAAACCCTCCAATTCATCATTGATCTATAGTCCCTGAATCGTCCACCTCACCAAACACCGTGGAGGTCCTTCCCATGCTTTTTGTTACCGTCATTCTCTTGGGATGCTTAGCGCCTTGCAGCGATGATCCTTTTGGCCCTTTGGAGAATTTCCAGGCGACCAAGCCGGAGGACCTGCAAGATATGGCAAGTGAACCGGCGCCTAAGGGCGCCATCCTGCTTTTTGACGGTGCCTCCCTTGACGGATGGACCAAATTGGACGGTAAAACGCCCGCCTCTTGGAAACTAGTCGAACCAAAAATCATGCAGGCGCAAGGCGGGACGATCATCACCAAGGAACGATTCGCGGGCCGTTTTCGACTCCACGTCGAATTTCGCGTTCCCTACATGCCGCAGGCTAAAGGTCAAGCGCGGGGCAATAGCGGAGTGTATGTTCAAGGAAGGTACGAAGTCCAAATCCTCGATAGCTATGGCCTGGCCAGCAAGGACGATGATTGTGGAGCCATCTATGGCGTGGCAGCGCCCAAAGTCAATGTCTGCAAGGCGCCCACAATTTGGCAAAGTTACGACATCGACTTCACACCCCCCGTCTTTAAGGACGGCCAAAAAATAAGTTCCGCGAGGATGACCGTTAAGCAGAACGGCGTGCTCATTCACGATCAAGTTGAAATTCCACTCGACAACACACGGGCGGGACTCGGCGGCGATCCGAGCCAGCCTGGGCCTATCATGCTGCAGGATCATGGCAACCCCGTTCAGTTTCGCAATGTTTGGCTGCTGCCCTTGGACGAGAAATAGGACTGAACCCGTTCCCATGCCATGGTGTCCGTGTTCATCGTGACCCTGGCCGTGAGGCGAGGATGTTCAAGGCGACATCAGGGTTCTGCCGTCACGTTCCAAGTGTCAAACAAGGCTGCCATGACGGATTCGAATCAAGTCGATCGCACAGCCGGAGTTCGTTCTCCCATCGTTCAAGATGCCATTGCCGTGATGCGCATCGCCTGGCCATTGATCATCAGCAACATTTTCTTTACCGCTCAAATTCTGATCGATCGCTTGCTGTTGAGTTGGTATAGCAGCGACTGCATGGCTGCTGCCGGCGCTGCGTCGATGATCGGCATGACGCCCATTCAGTTGCTGCAACATACCGCATTGTTTGCCACGACTTTCGTCGCTCAATACGTTGGTGCGAATCGACCGCATCAGATCGGCCCCTTGGTGAATCAAACGGTCCTCTTCGCCATCATCAGCGGTCTCCTTTTCATGACGCTCATCCCCTGGGCCGGTTCCATTATCGAATGGGTTGGCCATGATCCACGACTTCTGACTTTGGAAACACAGTATTTGGAATGCTTGGGATTCACAGCGCTGCCCATTACCTTGACGGCGGCCTTCTCCTCATTCTTTGCCGGCCGAGGGGATACTCGAACCATTATCTGGATTCAAGCCACGGGGATGTTGGTCAATGCCGTGCTGGATTATGTGTTGATATTCGGCAAGTTCGGTTTCCCCGAACTGGGCATTCGCGGTGCAGGCTGGGGCACGGTGGCGGGTTGCTGGGCTTCCGCTATGACGGGTCTTTGTCTTTATCTGCGACCCCGCTTTGCCTCTCTCTATCAAACCCATTCGGAGTGGACCTTTCATGGCTCGCGCATGGGCAGATTGCTCAAGTTTGGCATTCCGAATGGAATGATGGCGACCTTGGACATGTCGACGTGGATGCTCTTCACCATTTTCGTGGGCTGGCTCGGGCCAGCCGCCCTGGCCGCCACGATGCTCGTCTTCAACGTCAATGCGGCCTTTCTGATCCCCATGCTCGGCATTGGCCAAGCGGTGAGTGTTTTAGTGGGGCAGAGACTTGGCGCCAATCAGCCGGAAAGGGCCGAACAAGCAGCCTGGATAGGACTATTTGTGGCAGAAATCTTCATGATGTCGGCAGCATTGGTTGTTGCCTTCACTCCTGAGGCCTGCCTTTGGTTGTTTCAGCCCCGCGAAATGGACTCGCGGTGGCGGGAGGTGGTGGAGTACGTGCCTACATTGTTGATTTTCGTGGCTTTCTACACTTTTTTCGATTGCCTATGCATCACCTTGGGATACGCCCTCCGTGGAGCAGGGGATACCCGGTTCGTTACGGCTGCGGCAGCCCTCATCGGCTTCCTCTTTCTCGTGTTGCCAACCTATTTCATTTGTCAACAAGGATGGAGTTTGTACTGGGCCTGGGGAGCCATTATTAATTATCTCTTGATCCAAGCCGCTGTGTTCATGGCGCGTTTTTGTTGGGGGCCTTGGCGATCGATGCGGGTCATCGAGCCATCTTCTCCTGTGGCTCTTGACGAGTAATAAATCGATTTCATATCGGACTTCGGCTTGCAACCATTGACAACCCAGAGATAATCAGATCGGCTGCGAACGTGGACAACCAGCGTGGCTTGTCGAAAATGACGCTTCACACTTGGAAAGGACCGACCGTGGCCACTTCTCCCTTCATGCTAGAGGCCATCGCTCTGTCAAGAAAGGCCATTCAAACAAGCCAAGGTGGTCCCTTTGGCGCCGTAATCGTGCAGGGGCATGCCATCATCGCGAAAGCACATAACGAGGTGTTGGCGACGCATGATCCGACGGCCCATGCCGAAGTCGTGGCCATTCGCCGAGCCGCCGCGAAGTTGGAACGACACGTGTTGGACGATTGCACGATCTTCACAAGTTGTGAGCCGTGCCCCATGTGTCTAGGGGCCATTTACTGGGCGAGGCTGCGAGCCATTCACTTTGCCAATACTCGCGGCGACGCGGCCAGGATCGGTTTCGATGATGAGTTCTTTTACAAGGAACTGGCTTGTGGCAAGGATCAACGCCAGGTTCCGATGATCCAGGAAGGCATCGAAGAAGCGCGTCTGGTATTTGATGAGTTTTTGGCGATGCCAAATCGGCAACTGTATTAAGCGCGTTCCATAAATCGACCAGACGCAGCGATTTGTGCTAGACCACGCAAGCCAAGACGCTAGGTCATCGTCAGAGAGATCAGCAGCCGGTGGACTAGACAACCTCCCTTAACGATCACGTCATGAGACCGAAACAGTTTGCTTTTGAATGAGCTGGCTAAAATACTCCAACGTCTTTTGCAGACCTTCGGCACGCTTCACTTTCGGTTCCCAATCTAAAAGTCGGCGGGCGAGACTGATGTCCGGCTGGCGGAGTTTAGGATCGTCCTCCGGAAGCGGTCGATGAATGATGCGATTCTGCCCGCCCGTCAACCGGATAATTTCCTCGGCAAATTGCAGGATGGTCACTTCATCGGGATTCCCCAAGTTGACCGGCAGGTGATAATCCTTCCGCATTAAGCGGGCGATGCCTTCCACTAAATCATCGACGTAACAGAAACTGCGCGTTTGCGAACCATCGCCATAGACCGTGAGTGGTTCGCCGCGAAGGGCTTGGCCCATGAAATTAGGCAGCACACGGCCATCATCCAATCGCATGCGTGGCCCGTAGGTGTTGAAGATGCGGATGATGCGCGTGTCGAGGTGATGATGGCGATGATAGGCCATGGTGATCGCTTCGGCGTAACGCTTCGCTTCGTCGTAAACGGCGCGGGTGCCGATGGGATTCACGTGGCCCCAATAATCTTCCTTTTGGGGATGGATTTGCGGGTCGCCATAGACCTCGCTGGTGGAGGCCAGCAGGAACTTCGTTTTTTTTTCCTTAGCCAGGCCAAGGCAATGATAGGTGCCTAGGGAACCGACTTTGAGCGTGGGAATCGGGTATTTCAGGTAGTCCACCGGGCTGGCCGGCGAAGCGAAATGCAGCACGTAATCGACAGGCCCGGTAATCTGAATCGGCTCGGAAATGTCGTGATCAAGCAGTGTGAAACGCGGCGAGTTCCGGAGGGCATGGAGATTGCGTTCCGAGCCGGTGATGAAGTTATCGATGGCCACGACCTCATGGCCTTCGCCTTCGAAACGTTCGCACAAATGAGAGCCGATGAATCCTGCCCCGCCAGTGATCACGAGTCGCACGTTGATTGCTCCGAATTTAAAGAGGGATCATGGGATTCAGTATAGCGAGGGGATTCCCTCTCGCCAGTCATGTCTGATTGATCCACGGGGTCGGAGGATGGCTGCGCAGGGTGGGGCAGATTTAAAAACTCCATGGACAGTTTGCTGGAAGGATGTTTCAGACGCATGGCCACTTTGCCTCGAAGCACTTCCTCCAGCACGGGTCGAACGTGCTGGGCGCGCCATCCATGAGACAGCGGTTGTTCCTGAGGGAGTGGGCGATTCTTGAGGAAATGCTGCGCGAGCAAACGTAAATCGCTCACGTTGGCGATCATGTTAGGGGTGATGCTGAGCGCCTGGCCCAGTTGGATTAGGATGGCCTGCAGAAGAGGCACTAACAAGTTGAGTTGCGGGGGTTCCGGTTCCCGGACCATCCGCTCGGGCCATGAGGAAATTGGAAGCCGACGGACGGATTTGATCACGTCAACGATTTCTTGCCAATCACGCTTGGAAAGACCGCGATAGACTGCCAGCTCCTGGACATGAGTGGGTTCCTTACGGGCCAATTCCACCAAGACTTCATCCCGGCAAATGACGCGGATCGGTTTTTGTCGTTCCGCAGCACGCTCCTCGCGCCAGGCGAATAGCTCGCGAGCGATGGCTAATTGGCGAGAGGTGAGTTTTCCTAGCCCCGGCAGCTTGCGCCAGCGGTCCAATTGTCTCTGGTCATCCATCACGATGTGGATGAGTCGATTAAACTCTTCTTCCGCCCAATGGCTGCGATCCAAATGGTCTAGTTTGCTTTGCAATAAGCGATAAAGCGGCAAAAGAAACCGAACGTCATCGAAAGCATAGCGTACTTGTGCATCGGAAAGGGGGCGGCGGCGCCAGTCCGTCAACGTTTCCGATTTGGCCAACTTCTCTCCCAGCAGTTCGTGAACCAAATTGGCGTGGCTCATGGGATAGCTCAAGCCGATCAATCCCGCCGCCACCTGGACGTCAAAACAGCGTCCCGGTGCTTTTCCCGTTGCCACCTTGCAAATCCGCACCTCTTCCCGCCCCGCATGGACGACCACCCGATGTTGGGGGTTGGTCACGGTTTCCCAGAAATCTGAAAGGGGGCCAACACTTTGTGGGTCGATCAAATACAGTGCGTCAGGCGTGGAAACTTGGATTAAGCAGAGGATAGGGTGATAAGTGGTCTCGCCGACAAATTCCGTGTCGAGTCCAAAACAACCCGCATCCGCCAACTCTCGACAAGCAGCCTTTAATTCACGAGGATGGGTAATGATTTCTTCCCTGACCATGCCGCTCCATTCTGCTATTCTGATCACAGTTGAGAAAGGACTCGCTGATTCCATTCTACCGTCGGCGGGACTTTTCCTGTAGGGGTTCTTTCTTGGGAATGGCATTGAAAAAGGGCATGGAACATGAACCTGGACGCCCTCATCGGAGTGGAAGTGGTCATCGACCTGCGCAGCACTTACGTTTGCCTGGGCACGCTTAAGTCAGTCAACGAACACTGGTTCACCTTAACCGACGCCGATTTGCATGATCTGCGGGACACGCCCACCAATCGGGAAAACTACGTGGCTGAATCGATGATGACGGGGATTAAACGCAACCGGACCGAGGTGTTCATCAACGCCGCGGAAGTCGTCGCCGTCACTCGGTTCAAGGATTTGATCGATGAATAACTATCTCCCTGTGGTATGCATGGTTGTGAGGGATGCGACACATGGTTACCTGCAACTGAAAGGGCAGATGTCGTTGAGTTCATGCTTGCCTTGGCAAGGGACCTAACGTTAGCATTGCCGTGATAGTACCTTTCCTCAATCAGCCAGGCCTCCTCGAGAGGCGCATTCATGGCAAAAGGAGTGTCTGGATGGATGCTGAACGACGTCTACAAGAGTTGCACTTGAAATTGCCACCCGCGCCCAAGCCCGTGGCTGTGTACCGAACAGCCGTGACAGCGGGGTCGCTGCTATTTCTTTCGGGCCACGGTCCGTTAAAGGACGACGGTACGATGATTCTTGGCACCATCGGCGATGACCTCAACTTGGAACAAGGCTACCAAGCAGCCCGCCAGACTGGTTTGGCGATATTGTCCACCCTTAAGGCCCACCTGGGTTCCTTGAACAAAGTCAAACGTCTCATTAAGACGTTTGGCTTGGTTAACTGCACGGCAGCGTTCAAGGATCAACCTAAAGTGATCAACGGCTTTTCGGAACTCATGGCGGAGGTCTTCGGGCAGGAGGCAGGGATCGGGGCTCGATCAGCAGTGGGAGCGAATGCCCTCCCAGGCAACATGGCTGTCGAGATCGAGTGTATCTTTGAATTGGCGACGTGATCTGTAACGGTGGATACACAGCCTCAAGGGGCCTGCCGCCTCGACCTCACTCAATCGTTCCGGTTTCGAGCGCATCAACGCACCAACCGGTCTTCGCAACCCCAATTGAGCTTTTGTCATGACGGGTGACATCCAGCTTCGACTTGTCGAGGAGCAAGATCTCGCCACTTTCTTCAAGCATCAAAAAAATCCCGAAGCAAATGACATGGCTGCCTTCACCGCCAAGGAAGGAAGGGACCGTGCTTCTTTCATGACCCATTGGGCCAACATTCTCAAAGATCCATCCATTCAAGGAAGAACCATTGTGTCCAGTGGAAACGTGGCGGGCAACATCCTCAGCTTCATTGCTCCGTGGTCGGGACATCGGGAAGTAAGTTATTGGCTAGGTCGCAAATTCTGGGGGAAAGGGATTACCACGCGCCTTGACTCTCTTTGTCAAGGAATTCCCGACTCGGCCCCTGCATGCCCGAGCAGCAGCGGACAATCTTGCTTCGATTCGGGTGTTGGAGAAAAGTGGATTCAAATTAATCGGGCATGATCATGCATACGCCCCGGCTCGAGAGGCACTGATCGATGAAGTCCTATTTGTCCTCGAAACAGTATGCGTCGCCTAGGGATCAATGAAAGACGACTGGCTCAGCCTCGAGGGGTATGTCCTTGCCTCACTCGGAAGCAGTCTCATGACAAAGACGGATTCTTGTCCAGGCTGAAGGAATGACCAGACCAAAAACAGGCGAACATTTCGATGATCTCGTGGTGGGGGCGGGGATCGGTGGACTGGCGATCGCCGCTTTGCTGGCAGGGGCTGGTCGCCAGGTCCTGGTTCTGGAACGGCACTATCTGCCAGGCGGCTATGGCCAGACGTTTCACTCGGGGCGCTTCGCATTTTGTGCGGAATTGCATTACGTTTGGGATTGCGGTCCTGGACAGAGGGTCAGTCGCTTTCTCGACAAATTGGGATTACAAGATGAAGTTCGGTTCAAACGCCTCAATCCCGATGGATTTGATCGCATCATTGCTCCAGGAATCGACTACACCATTGGCAGCGGTTTTGACCGCGAGCATCGCCGGCTATCTGAAATGTACCCTGAACACTCCGATGGTCTTCGCCGTTATTTCAACATTATCACTTCCATCCACGACGCCCTGTACAAGCTGCCGATCGGCTTTTCCTGGAGGACGATAACGGCTCACCCGTTGCGTTATTATCCTATCATTCGATATTTAGGCTGGACCCTGCAAGATTTCTTCGATTGGTTTGACTTTCCGCTACCCTTGCAATTGATCCTGGCCGGTCAAAGTGCCATTTTTGTGATGCCGCCCAAGCAACTCTCTCTCTTGGCTCATGCGGGCGGCGTGGTAAGTTACAATTCAGGGGCCTACATTCCTGAAATAAGCTTCGGACACGTCATCGATAGTTTAGTCGCGTTTATTCGCCGACAGCCTGGATGTCATGTGCGTCTGTCCACGGAAGTGACCAGGATCGATGTGGAACATGGGAAGGTCCAACAAGTTCAGACGAATCGTGGGGAAACTTTCTCGGCCAATACCGTGTTGTTCGATGGGGATCCGCAATTGAGCCTAAATCTGATTGGGCCAGAACAATTCCCCGCCTCCTTTCGAAATAAACTCACTTACGAATACGGCGCGAGTGCTCTGAGTATCTACCTCGGTCTTGAAGGGATTGATTTGCGAGCGGTGGGGTTTGGCGAAGAGAACATCCATTGGCACCCAAGTGTGGATTTGAATGCCATCTATGAGCAACAGTTGCAAGATGCTATCCCCGAAGAGCCTTTCTTTTTCTGCGATGCACCCACCGTCAGGATGACAGACCCTAAACTGGCTCCTCCGGGTGGTCAGCAGTTGGTCATGGTTGCGCCATGCAGTTACACTTTTTTCAGAAAATTGAGAGATCGTGATGAAGAAGCCTATCAGCAGGCCAAAGAGACGTACGCAACGAGGATGATTGGGCTGGTTGAGCGGCATTTCGTACCCGGACTGCGGAACCATATCGTCGAGAAAGTGATCGGCAGTCCTTTAACCAATGAGCACTATGTTCATGCTCCCAAGGGGAATTGTTACGGCGTTCCACTGGATACAAGCCATGTCAACCTGGGGCATTTAAACTACCGTAGTCCCTTCAAGAATTTTCATTACGTCGGCACCGGCAGCGCGATGCCGGGCTTTGCTCCTCTTTGCCACTTCGCCTGCTTGCTTTACGAAAAACTGACCGGTGATTATTTTTATAGCAGTCGTTAGAACAAATGATCTTTCAATACAAGCGAATATCGGAATAGCCTGTTGCTGAGTTTGCGTCATCGTTGTCCTTTTCGAGGTAGGCCAGCTATGAAACCTCATTTCATTCGCAGACTTCACAAGTTGATGGGTGTGGTTGTGGGATTGTGTCTCATCTTCGGACCGAGTGTAGAAGGGGAGAGTAAGTCCTTCAAAGGACAGCGTGAGTCTGGGGCGATCATGGAGGCCAACGTGGACTTATCAGGCACGTGGCTATTCGATGATGCCACGTATCAACAGAACCTGCAATTGTCAGCCGTTTGGCGATCGCTTCTGAAAATTGAAGGACACTCATTCAGCATGTCCCGATTGTTGGATCGATCGCAAGAAATGAAGGGGTCGTTCAAGCTCAATCCCTCGGTCGATCCCATGCAAATTGATCTTCAAATGGAAGCGCTAGACCTGTCCGGATTTGGCCAGTCACTCAAAATCCCAGCATGTACATTGCCTGGCATCTTCAAGATCGAGGGAGATCAATTGAGTGTGTGTTTAGCCGCGGAAGAGGGGGGAGAACGCCCGCGAACTTTCAAACCGGGAAAGTCAGTCATTCAGATGCGATTGGTGCGGGCGCCGAAAGGCTTCACCGATTTTCCACGCGAGGTGGCCTTCAAGGTTTTTCAACCTGATGGCCAACCCTCAGCCAACGCCAAAGTATTTGGCATGATGATGCATGACGTTCATCCAGATCCAAACATCAAAATGGCGGAATGGGGTTATCACGATGAAGTTCCCTTGAAGGAAGCTGGAATAGCCACGTTTCGCTACGAGCAACTCCGCAGCAAGTCCGTGATCGCCAGGGATGAGGAGCGAAAGCTCATCGGAATCGCGCTGGTTTCTCCCGTCAAGGTGGTTCGAGATGAAATACAAATCGTCATGCAGCCTGAATGCCGCGTCGCTGGCTCCATCCGTTGCAAGGAATTGACGTCAAGAGGCCAGCCCCTGGGATGGACCAATGTCATGGTGATGCACCATGGGCGCAGGATAGCCTCCTATGCATCATATGAAGGCCACTATGCGTTTTTCCTGCCGCCTGGCGATTACACGATGGAACTGTATGGGAACAATGTCAAAAGTGAAAAGCGACCACTGCTAGTGCCGAAGAATCGAGCCGAGTTGTCTATTGAACCTGTAGAACTCAAGGCTCATCAATGGCTGCTACTTATGGGACAGCCAGCCCCTGAATTAGACGAGATAGTGGGATGGAAGGGGGCCAAAGTGAGTTTGGCGGAATTGAAGGGAAAATATGTCCTCCTCGAATTTTGGGGATATTGGTGTGGTCCATGCGTGGCCGGGATGCCAATTCTCATCGAATTGCATGAACGGTATGCGGACAAAGGATTGGTCATCATCGGCATTCATATGGACCATGAAGGTGAAGTGGATACCGTGGCTAAGCTGGACGAGAAAATTGCCCATTTCAGAAAAGGCATTTGGAAGGGAAAGGAATTGCCATTTCCAGTGGCCATGATTTCTGGGAAAAAGGCCAAGGACGAAAACGCGCCAGGAGGTCCCGTTCATCGATACGGCGTTCGAGCGTTTCCAACCACGCTATTGATCGACCGTGAAGGCAAGCTCGTTCGGAATCTTCACTTCAAAAATCTGAATGAAGCTATTGAGACCGTCGAAGCATTGCTCAAGGAAGGCAAATAGTTCCTTGGCAGAACGATGGCATTGGCAAAAAGCCAACCCAGCGTTGCTGACCGCTCAAGGCGGTGACAAGGGGCGTGGTCGCTGAGTGTTTTTGGAAGGATGGCGTTCAGTCATCGTGCGCAGCATGTCCATGATTGGCTCGATCACCACGGGCAGCGGTTCTGTCAGAATCTCGACGTTCGAGATCTGTCCCTTGATGCGTATTTTCATAAGCTGCTTGCTGATCGTCGGCGGGATGCGGTCGATGATGGGCGGCAGCAAGGGCAAGTTGCGGCCATAAGGCAAACCGTACATTTCCAAGTTCAGGTCTTTCCCATCCAGTTTGACTTCACCCTTGCCTTGCAACGTGATGGCGTCGCTCATCAGCACGAGTCGATTCAGTTGAATGCGTTCGCCATCGATCTGAAACTCCGCCGTCAAATCCTGGAAGGACGAACCCTTGGGCAGGTGGCGGCTCAGATAATTGAGCAGATCAAGGATGAGCGGCATGTCATAGAGATGCGCGCCTTCTTCCACTTTGACCCACCCTTGGCCTTGTAGCCCGCGCAATGATTGCCCTGAACCCGTCAAACGCAATTCGGCATCCAGCAAGCCTTGCACCTTGCCTCGGCGATGAAGCGATTGTCGAGCCAAGGTTTCCATATCGACGCGGCTGGCCTTGAGGTGGATCAGATAGCTCGACTTGGAGCCCATGTCCACTTCGATGCGTCCCGTGCAAAGGCCTTTATGAATTTGACAGCGAAGGGGCTGAATCCAAATGCGATCCTCCAGGATCGTGAGATCGCCTTGCACTTGCCGAAAGGGTTGTCCCTTGATGCGTAATTCGTCCAATTCCAGCTTGCCCCATGCTTGAATTTTTTCCCCATCATGTGTGCCGCGCAAGGAGACGCGTCCGGACACTTCGTCCAAATCCAGACCAATATGGAGTGGGCACTGGTTCAGTTCAACGAATCCATTCCAGCCAAATTGCGTCGGACCCGCCTGACCAGGGTCCTCGATAATCAAATTGGTTGTGAGATTAAAGGGGCGTCCGGGTTGGAGGCTCTGCATGGCGCCGCGGAGTAGGGCTGGCAAGGCCTGCATAAGGTCGCGGTCGTACACGATCTGCTCGGCACGCAGGGAAGTCAGTTCGGCTCGAAAACATTGATTCTCACGCAGGGTCACACGCCCTTCTTCCATGCTGATCAGGGTCGGTCCATGCCGAGCCTTGAATTGATGGATCGTCAGACTGTTGTCTTTATAGCGGATGGTCCCTTCCACCTGATCCAACTGATACGGGAAACACTCGGGTTTAATCGTGCATCCTTTCGGACTGATGATGACGTCCAAGCGCGGTTGCGTTTGCCCTAGCACCACGTCTAAACTCACCTCGGCATCGATCCTGCCAGCGGGATTGAAATGCTCCCAGCCTTCCCGAGCCACTCGGGGCAAGGCTTGACGAAGCTCTTCATCCAATGGCAGATCGGTGGCTTTGAGGATCATTTTCAGTTGATCCCCCAAGGTCGTAGGGACGGCCACGCCCGCTGCCTGGATCCATCCGCCATCGTGAAAAGCCTTGAATTGCTCCACGCTCCAGGAGCCATCTGGGTGAATCTTCAAAATCCCTTGACCATGTTGGCAATGCACGGGAAAATCATTGAAGCGAAGATTCAACTCATGGCCGGCGACGCGAATGGTTTTCTTGAGCGGGGGGCGAATATGCGGGGTTGTGCCCTCGGCCCGCTCGATGACCGCCAGACAAGAGACACGACCTTCCAAGTTGAATTGTTTCAACCAATGCAGGGTATCCGGATATGGCGCCAAGGCTTGATGCAAGTGCTGATCGATGGGTACGTTTTCACCCTGTAGTGTGATATGAAATCCCGATCGACATGGACTATCAGGACGCAATCCCACGCCGTAAAGTTGGCCCGTCAAGCGAACGGGTTGCTCGCCGGCTTGGGCCGTGATGTTGGCCAACATGACCGGCCCCGTGGGAGGTTCGCTATATGCCAAAGTCCCGCGGACGTTTTGAAATGGGTAGGGGAAATCGTCGAACAGAATCGACATACCTTGTGGTTTGGCAACATAGTTGAGGCCTAAGTGATTGTCCCGCCACAAGATTTCACCTTGGGCGTTCAAGCGACCATGTGGTTTGAATTCATGTGCCAGTTCGCACAGGATCGGTGGTAGTTTGTCATAGATGGCCGATGTGATGAAAACGTTTTCAATGGCGCCTTTCAGGTGCATGGAGCCATCTAGATTCAGGCTCCCCGAACCCGAAGCGTTTCCTTCCTGCATTTTCGCCGTGAACTGATGCACCTCCAATTTTCCACCCGACACGTGGAAGAAGGCTTGTATCTGTTCGATGGGGAAGGGCCACTGCTTGTGTTGAACGATGCCTTCATTGAGTTGACCATGAATGTTGAAGCTGATGGGTTTTGCTTCTCCGGGATGATAAGCAGCGGAACCATTGAGATGAGTCTTGCCTGTGAGTTGTACTTGCCAAGTTTTCCATTGTGGAAAATACAGGGAAATCCACTCGAACAGTTCAGGCTTAAGTAGAACCTCTGGCGCTTCCAAGGAGGTTTCCATGGCTCCGGTGACGAGATTGATGATCCCTTGCATTCTTAATTTGCCAATGCGATCAGCTCTCGCTTCGAAGATGATTTTGCCATGTGTCGGAAGATCGGGCACCAGATCAATGCGGACATCGTGCAAAAGCATGGGAGGTGCTTGAGCTTGCTCATCCACGAAGGTCACGGTCCCGGAACGCAACTCGATTGCAGGCCATGCGCATTTCATATCTCGTTGAGGCTCGAACAATGGACCGAGATTCCAAGTGCCATCAGCAAAACGAATCACGTGAAATTTAGGACGTTTGATGTGGATTTTGCGAATCTCAAGTTGGCCTTGGGCCAGTTTTTCCTTGTTGGGAAAAACCGTGATCTCGGGAAATACAGCAAAACTCTCTTCGGGAGGCGTGGTGCGTCGGCCAAGGCGAAGATCGAATAGCCCAATCCCGCCGAAGAGCTTGACTTCCGCTGAGGCGAGTCGGATATCGGTATGGATGAGTTGGCTGGTGAGATGGTTCAGAACCAATTCACGCACAATCTGGGGATTCGTCCATCGTTCGAATAGATAGTAGCTCGCTCCCGCAATGAGCAAGATCGATACGACGAAACAACGAATCACCCACTTGCGCACGGGCATGGACCCCATTCACCTCCAAAGATTCACTGTTCTTGATGGGAAAGGCTGCGAAGAAGGCGCCTTCTACAGAACCGATTGAAAAAACTCAAGTCGAACCAATGAGGGATTCATCGACGAATGAATAGCCTAAACTGATTTCATTGAAGGACTTGAAGGATTGGTGCATCCATCAAGAAAACGCAATAATTTGGCTTGTTTGCAAAAGACAGGTAGCCTCACCTCGAGGCAGGAGACGGAATTTATGGCATTCGTGAAATAATTGACGATCTCTATACAGTTTTGAACAGGCCCATCCAAGCTCGCTGAATGACATCAATGCTATTGCGAACCGTTTGTTCACGCCATTGAAAATCAGCTGGAACAAAAGCCTCCTTGATTCGATGTTGAGTCCACTCGTATTGTGGGTCCTGTTTTAAACCGCACCAGTAGGCTCGATTTTCAGCGATCAAGGCCGCCAAAATGCGCATCGGTCGATACGTGCCAAACTCCGCCGTGGCAAATCGATAACGAATCGGCTGAGCCATATGCTCGCACCATCGCCCGAATGAACCGCGTATTGTGTAGGATGTGTTTCCTTGTTTGACGCATTCCACCTCATGTGGCTCGAAATGCTGCTTCCACCAATGGCAATGTTGTGTATCAGGGTCTTGCTCAATGAGCAGCTTATGGGTGCCCCAGTTGCCTAGACCGGTGTGAAAATCAAGATGCGCCACATCCTCAACGCCATTGAGCCACTGTGGCATGCGCTCCTTGAGCCAAGTGTGGGTCGGTTCGGGGCGTTTTCCCCCAAAAAAAGGTCCACGAGGATAATCGTATTGGCCGACAGGGACGGTCATGCGTAGTTTCCTGCTGCCATGCCGAAGCATGGTGTAGAGTAATTTGATAGCCAGGAAGAGGCTGAAGCGTTTTGGTTTGGTGGTAACAGGATAATGTTTGAGCAGATGACCATATAGGTCCGGACTGCCCGAGAAAACTTCATCAGGTAGTAGAAAGTTGCGATTGAGGTCTACATTGTTCTCATTGAATCGTCTCAGCCAAGCAAAACCGTAAGGGTTCAAGGCGTGCAAAATGAGCAACGCCCCATCGTCTGGCAAGCTAGCGCCGCGCAATTCATCTTCTAAGAAGCCAGTCTGAGCCGCGGATCCAAAAAATCCTTCTACGCCATGAAGGCCGCTAGACAGGATCAGCATTCGTTTAGGTTGACTCGAACCGATGCGAGCTACATCGATCCATAATTCTTCGCCATTTGGTCCATGAGATAGGATTTGATGCGACTCAATGAACGCATCTAATTTCGCGGCAGCAGTTAAAAACCGATCCCTGGCTTGGGCATAAGATTCTGAGACCAGTGAGGCAAAATCTCTTCTTGGAGTTGCAAATGAAGTACCAGATTGGAAGGTGGATGAAGCCATGGATTAAATGCCCAATATGCCTAGCTTTCCCAGCCCCGTTATTAAGTCCAGTTTAGATCGGAAACTTACAGTCATGGAACAATAATTTAAATTTCTGAGGGTAATTTCTCACTGGCCCAGTCGCGCGGTCGTAAAAATTCGAACAATTCGGCCTCGCGACTCCCAGGAAGAGGTGTAAATTGATATTCCCAGCGGACTATGGCAGGCAAGGACATGAGGATGGACTCGATTCTACCTCCAGTCTTAAGTCCGAATATCGTGCCTCGATCATACATGAGGTTAAATTCAACATAACGACCTCTACGAATCTGTTGAAAATAACGCTGTTCACTGGTGTACGGCAGTCCCATGCGTCTTTCGACGATGGGCAAGTAAGCCTGGAGAAAACTCTGGCCTGCGTCGCGAACAAATCGAAAAAGAGCTTCGAAATCCCCGCTTAAATAGTCAAAGAAAATGCCGCCCACGCCTCGGGCTTCTTGCCTGTGGGGGAGATAAAAATAGTCATCGCACCATTGCTTGAATCGAGGGTAGTCTACCGGTTCCGGGTGCCTAAAGCACACCTCCCGCCAAACGCGATGGAAATGAATGACATCCTCTCGGAAGGGGTAATAAGGCGTTAGATCGGCACCACCGCCAAACCACCAAGCTTCCGTTTTGCTCAGAAACCGGAAATTGGCGTGAACGGTTGGGATCAACGGGCTGCGAGGATGCAAGACAAGTGACACGCCCGTGGCTTGAAACGATGTGCCTGCTCCTGGCAAGGTCTTAGCGAATTCTTCTGGTAATTCCCCATATACGGCTGAGAAGTTAACCCCTGCCTTTTCGAACACTTCCCCCTCTTTCAAAATTCTTGTTCGTCCACCCCCGCCGCCTGGGCGATCCCACAAATCCTCTTGAAAAGGATGTCCATCGACGCGACTCAGCGACGTGCAAATTTGATCTTGTAATTCTTGCAGCCATTGACGGACGGATTCGAACATGAGCCATATCCTCCTTGGCTCATCTTAATGGAAAAGAACAATGATGTCTTTTGATCTACTGACGGGGACGCGCGTCTCGACAGTCAAAACCCATTGCCTTAGACTTGATCTATTCAATCTGATTCCAACCAGTCTCTTTCCGCAAAGGGGAACAACATGATGCGCTGGGTCAATGAATTCAAGACGTTTATTCAACGAGGCAACGTTATTGATCTTGCGGTTGGCATTATCATGGGGGCAGCGTTTGGCAAAATGGTTTCGTCCTTGGTCGGGGACGTTCTCATGCCCCCGATTGGCAAGTTGATGGGAGGGCTGAACTTTTCTGAACTGAAATGGATTATTGGCCAGGATCCAAACGACCCCTCAAAGATGGCGACGCTCAACTATGGCAGTTTCATCCAAACGATCGTCGATTTCGTTATTATCTCGTTTTGTGTCTTCCTGCTTGTAAAACTGGTCAACAGCTTGAAGCGAGCGGAAGAGGCCAAACCGCAACCACCCTCGGCTCAGGAGCAATTGCTCACGCAAATTAGGGATATATTGCGTGACCAATCGAAAGGTGCTTAAAACCAGGCCCAATCCCTTGAGGTAGGCGCGGCATGAGTTGATCTTTCCGTTCCCCAATCCATGATTACAATGTCAGCTAAGGAATTTTGTCTGAACTCCGATCGGGAAGGGGAGAGAAAGCCATGTGGTTGGCATGGATATTGAATTTGCTTTTGTTTATCGTCGGCATCTTGCTGATTTTCATCATTTCTCTTCAGCGCGGCCGAGGGGGTGGTCTCGTTGGGGCGCTCGGCGGCGGCGGCAGCAGCAGTGCCTTCGGCGCCAAGGCGGGGGATACGTTCACTCGGGTCACCATCGTGATGGCCTTGGTTTGGATTAGCCTCAATGTCGTGCAGATCTTAAACATTCAGCCGTCGCCTCGCATTGACGGTGTGCCTGCAATCGCGCCAGTGCAAACGAATCCGGTCGACGTTCCATAGTGAGTTTGGTTTGAGGTTGCTCGTGCTGTTGAGCATGACGGGTTATGGTGAAGCTCGTTGGCAAAACGAGACCTTGAGCATCAGCGTCGAGCTGCGCGCCGTCAACAACCGGTATTTGAAAATCAACTTGCGCTGTCCAGACGTCTATCACCTCCTCGAGGCGCAAGTTGAACGCACGGTCCGTGAGAAGATCCGCCGGGGCACTTTGTCAGTACAGTTGCAAATCAATCGGCAAGTCCGCGCTGATGATTTTCCCATCAATTTCATGGTTGTCCGCGCTTATTTGGACCAACTAGGGCCGATGCTGGAAGAAATGCGCGGCAGGGTGCACGTTGATTTGGCTCAACTATTGCAATTGCCTGGCGTGTTGAACGAACCCGTTCCGGGGGGTAATAATCCTCTTGAGGAATGGCCCCTGATCGAACCTGTTCTGAAGCAAGCCTTACATGGTTTGCAGGCCATGAGGCAAGAAGAAGGCCGAGCCATGGCCTTGGAGCTTCGCCAATACGTGGATCAAGTGCAGAACGAATTGGAGCAGGTCAAGCAGCGCGTCCCCAATGTCGTCCGTGCTTATCGGGATCGATTGCACGAAAGGATCAGCCAGTTGCTCGAAGAGAGACAACTGACCTTAGATGAGGCATCCTTGGTCAAGGAAGTGGCATTGTTTGCCGAGCGCAGCGACATCTCCGAGGAAGTTGTTCGGTTGGGCAGCCATCTCGGACAATTCAAGGAAATGTTGAACGATGACGAAAGCCCAGGGCGGAAGCTGGATTTTCTGATTCAGGAAATGAACCGCGAAGTGAACACGATGGGGTCCAAGGGAAACGATCTAGAGATTGCTCGCCTGGTGGTTGAAATGAAGAGCATCATGGAGAAAATGCGGGAATTGGTGCAAAATGTCGAGTAAATCCAATTCCGATGATTCCGCTAGCCAGCCCGGCAAGCTGTTTATCCTGTCCGGTCCGAGCGGCAGCGGTAAATCGACCGTGATTGCACGGGCCTTGCAAGATGCGGCGTTGCCCGTGCGATTGGCGATCTCGGCGACCACGCGGCCGCCTCGGCCGGGGGAAATTCCGGGCCGCCATTATCACTTTTGGAGCCATGAGCAGTTCGAACAGGGCATCCAGGAAGGACGGTTTCTCGAATGGGCTGACGTCTATGGCCACCGTTACGGAACTTTGAAAGACGAAGTGGAGCCATATTTACGTCAAGGTCAAAGTGTATTGCTCGAGGTCGATGTCCAAGGCGGCATGCAAATTCGCCAAGTTCATCCGGATGCCATCTTGGTGTTCATCCGCACGTCATCCTTGGAGTCTTATGAACAACGCTTGCGCCAACGACGCACGGATAATGAAACCTCCATGCAAAAGCGGCTTGCTTCCGCGGCTCGCGAGTTGCAAGTCGGCCAGCATCATTATCAATATCAAATCATCAATGACGACCTCGAACAAGCTGTCCAACAACTGAAAACCATTATGCATTCGCGGATAGGAGGCATTCATGCTGGATGAATTGAAAGAAGAGGGTATTGTCAACCGCATCGGTGGACGATTCAAGCTCTCCACGCTGATCCAAAAGCGCATTGTCATGCTGAACCATGGCGCTCGCCCGCTCGTAGAAACGCAAACGAGCGACAAGATGGCCATCGTGATTCAAGAAATCATTCAAAAAAAGATCTTCCTGGATGCTTTGGGGAATGTGCAGGGAGAAGGTTTGTCCGAAGAGCGCATGGCCGCCAACGAATCCGTCATTGACGATTAGCCTCCACACTTTGAGGAGTCGATGAATGTCAACCCGAATGGCGCCGGCAAGGGAAACCGATGCCTATCGTCCACTGGAGCCACTGGCCATCGTGGCCCTGCTGATGGGCGTTGCCTCCGTTTTGGTATTTTTTGTTGACGCCGTTTGGTTTCTATTTGTTCTGCCGATTCCCGCCATCATGTTGGCCTATGTCGCTCGCCGTCGCATCATGAATGCACAAGGTCAGTTAGGCGGTTATGTCCCTTCCACCCTGGCTCTGGCCGCGAGCCTCGTTTGCACGGTGGGTTGGGTGACGAGCTATTTCACCGCGCGTTGGATCATTGAATCGGAAGCCATGGCTTATGCAGACGCTTTTTTGCAAAAAGTTCTCGATGGCAAGGAAGGAGAAGCATTCCTTGCCACCGTGAAACCAGTCATGAGAAATATTCACTTTTCCCCAACGGACTTGCAGAGGCTCAAGAGGCATTTTCCGCCACCCAAGGGCGGGGTCGCTCCGGAGTTCGACAACTTTCGACACAATAAGTTAATGAGCATCTTGTTCCGTTCCGGAAAGGAAGCGAAAATTCGCCTCGCAGCTCGGCCTCAGATTCGGAGCAAGGTGGAAGGGGAGTTTTTTGACGTGAAATTACAATATAACTTGCAATCACCTTACAATACCGCCTCGTTCACGCTCACCGTCTCCAGCGACTATGAACCCATTCCATCGGGCCGCCGCCGAAGTTGGTACATTTTGATCACGAACCAGGAACTTGGCAAAGACGAAGAACTCACGGATTTTGGCAAGGAGGCGAAAGACGCTGCCCATGTGGCAGGCAAGGGCGTGCAGTATTTAGCCAGTCTTATCTCAGCGGGTCATCGAGAGAAATGGGAAGCACGCTTCAAGGACATGTCGGTTCAAAGCCGAAACCAGTTCGAACAGATGGTTAAGGCCATTCGCCAGGACGCTGCCCCCACAGACAAGGTTGAGTTTGGACTACGGTTGCCTCTCTTAATTGTGCGAGAAGAAAAATTGGGTGACATGAGTTGGCGGCTTACCGTACAAAGCCAATTTGAACCCGCCAACCGCGAGATCGAGTTCGAGATCACCATGGAAACGCCTAATCTGAAATTGGAGCAGGAGGGGTGGTCTTTTTCAGCCGTTCGCTTCTTGGGAGAACGACGAAAATTTTCACCGCAGTTGACCGCTCCAACTCCACCTCCCATCATGGATACGCCGCCAGAGATTCCCCGTTAAGCTGAAACTATGATTTCGTCCAAAGCCAAAAGATGCTACCCATGGTTATTCACCAGCGGGTGGCGTCTTGCTTTTGAATGCGAAATTTAAGAGCGATAGGATTGGGTTTCTTTCAAGTGCGTTGAGTCGACCGTGGATATGATGTGGTTCGCTTGCCTAAGCTTGACAAGGCCAATGATGATCAATGCCAATCCCACCATGGCTATACCAAAGAGCGCCATCATTGATAAATCGTGAGAGATCCGATCACCCCAGGCGGTTTTCATTTCATCGGGGACATAATAGTTCGAAAGCGTCGAGGATTTTTTTAATTCCATGATGCGGTCTTGATGCCGGGAGGTCATGACAATGTGACCGATGGTGGGCAGGGCGATCAGACAGGCCCCCACGGTGATCAGATAGATGGGCACTTTAAATCGCTCAGGCACATTCATGATAGTTTCCTCGCTCGTGTTTAAGCTATTTGCCGCACTCCATTATTACTTCGTCGATCCGGGTCGAAGATTTTTCTGACCATCAGAGTCGATGAGGGTTCTAATGTCAATGGATCATTGATGCATCATCCTAAGATCGATTAGGCCGATGGCGTAGTCGCTTGTGGCAAGCTCAAGGCAATGCGCTCGGCTTCCTCGGCTAATTGTCGAACATCCTGAGTGATGCGCATGGAACAGAACTTGGGACCGCACATCGAACAAAACTTGGCCGACTTGAAAACCTCTTGGGGTAATGTTTCATCGTGCATGCGCCGAGCCGTTTCAGGATCAAGGGAAAGCTCGAACTGCTTGTCCCAATCAAATTCGAAGCGCGCCTTGCTAAGGTCATCGTCCCTTTGTCGAGCATTTTTCCGGCCGCGTGCGATATCTCCGGCGTGGGCGGCGATTTTATACGCGATCACGCCCTGGCGAACGTCGTCTTTATTGGGCAACCCAAGATGCTCCTTGGGGGTGACATAACAAAGCATGGCGGCGCCTGCCTCGGCTGCCAAGGCCGCTCCGATGGCGCTGGTGATGTGGTCGTAACCGGGAGCGATGTCGGTGACAAGAGGCCCCAATACATAGAATGGAGCTTCGTGGCACAATTCACGCTCCTTTTCCACATTCATCTTGACCAGATGCATGGGAATATGACCCGGGCCCTCGATCATGACTTGACAGCCTCGCTCCCAGGCTCTGAGCGTGAGTTCACCCAACGTTTTCAGTTCAGCAAACTGGGCGTCATCGTTGGCATCCGCCAGGCATCCAGGGCGCAGACCGTCCCCCAGGCTGAAGGTGACGTCATAAGCGCGCATGATGTCGCACAGTTCATCGAAATGCGTGTACCAAAAATTCTGCTGATGATGCTTGACCATCCATTCCGCCATCAGCGAACCGCCCCGGCTCACGATGCCGGTGATGCGATTTTTCGTGAGGGGGACGTATTCCAGCAAGACGCCTGCATGGATCGTCATGTAGTCCACGCCTTGTTTGGCTTGATGCTCGACCATGTCCAGCATCTGTCGCGGAGTGACCTCCCAGGGTTCCTTCACATCCTTCACCCCTTGATAGATTGGCACCGTGCCAATGGGGACTGGACTGGCATCGATGATGGCCTGGCGAATTAAATCGAGATCACCTCCCGTTGAAAGGTCCATGACGGTATCCGAGCCTAAATGCACGGCGACGTGGAGTTTCTCAAGCTCATCATCGATCTTGCTGGTCACGGCGGAATTGCCGATATTGGCGTTGATCTTGCAACTCGATGCGACGCCGATGCACATGGGTTCGAGTCGCTTTTGCAAATGGACCTTGTTGGCGGGGATGACCATGCGGCCGCGCGCAACTTCTGCGCGAATCAACTCAGGGTCTAAATCTTCACGGCGCGCCACCCATTGCATTTCTGGCGTAATGCTGCCTTGTCGGGCGGATTCGATTTGGGTCATCGGCGATCCCTTTCAAAATAAAAAGCCCTGCGGTATGATCCGCGGGCAGGCGAGTTTGTTCATGGAAATGAGTTGGCTGATTTCTGGCCGAACATCGCTTCCCCACGCCGGCATGATCCGGATCAGGTCCCAAGGGTTTTTCTCAGCCCCGGCTGGTGGATAAGGAGTCCGTCCTTGACGGTCCTGGCTCCAGCCTGGGCACCCCTAGCGAGCTCTCCTATTTTAGGTGCTTCTCCTGGCTCGGCAACGGCATCCCCGGCGTCGATAAACCACAAGGCTCACCAGGACAAAGCCAACACCGGAAAGGAAAGCCGGTTCAGGCACGGGGACTACCATCCAAGCGATAGCGAAATTCTCCTCTAACTGCCCTTGGGGCAAATCAGCCAAAATGACTTCCCATGCATAGCGCTGGCCTCCTTGCAGTCCTGTGGTATTCCAAATGTGCTGCACATTGTCGATGGGAGAGAGGCTCGAATCGATTAAGGTCGTGAGGTTGAAGTTCTCATCCACTTCATAAAGTCGGAGTTCGATTCTGGAAAGTGTTGGATTGTCGATGGTGAAGGGGCCTTGCTCATCCTGAACGATCCTGCGCAGCCAGGTCGTCGTAGCGCTGGCGATGATGAAATCAATGCCGGCCGGAGTGTCGAAATAATAGCGCCGCGATTCTCCTTGAGTGGTCAGCGTGTCATAATCCCAACCAATCAAGCCATCGATGATTTGATCCGTGCCGTCCTTTTCGGATTGCTCCATGATCCGATGGCTGTTGTTGATATTGAGTTGGCCCGCGCCATAGCGGCGATCCAAAGGTTCAACGAAGGTGCCGTTGTTGATGCGCTTCCAATCGTAAGGAGGGGGCCAACCGATGAATGCCTGCTTGGTGGCTCCCGTGAGCAGCATAGCCTTGATCGTTTCCACCCGGCTGGCGCTGAAACTTTCACTGCCATTCTTGGCGTCTGCGGTTTGCATCAGCAAAGCAGCGGCCGACCCCGCCACCGGCGTAGCGAAGCTGGTAAACGAATGCGGCACCACGATATCGGGTTTGGATCGGCCGGGCGTGTCGCCGGGCGTGGGGCCGATGCTGCTGCGACGGTCAGATAAGCCAACAGCGATGGAATTATAGGAATGTCCCAATAACGCGGGAATGCTATCATTGGCGTTGTTCACACCCACGACATAGAGTTGATTATCCCGCATGATGGCGAAATCGACGCGCCGATTGACTTCTATGTTAGTCGGGTTATTGGGAGAGCCGGTCCCGATCCAGCTATGGTTCATGATCCTTGAGCCCGGATCGGTGAGCGGGGCGATACTGGAGCCAAAATTTAGATAGGTGGTGCCAAACCAATCGAGGGAACTCAGGGATCCATCCAGTCGATACGTGTTGATTTGAGTGATGCCTGGAGCGATGCTGCTGGTGTTGCCAAAGTAATTCAGCGCCACGGTATGAGCGTGGCTGCTCGTACCGCTCCCGCCGCCAAAATCAAAAAACGTCTTGCCGCTGAATTGCGCGTCCGCCGTGTTGGGGCGATAGTTCCCAGAAATCGACACTTCCACCATGGAGACGCGAATGCCGCTGCCAGTTGGCGTTCCTCCCCCTAGCCGATTCAGCAAGTCTGTATAGCCGATCTCGGTGAACAGATTCGCTTGAGCTAGGGCAAGCTGCGGCAGTGCGATGAGGATGAACAAGGTTGAGAAGAACCAGCGTTTCATATCGACCTCAAATGAACAAGAATGCGACGAGGGATTATTTAAATTAGTCTGTCAATGTATTTAATGTCAATCATTTACTTGAACATTCGGCAGATTCTGGAGTAAATTGAAACTGAAAGGTAATCGGTTCCCAAACACGCTTGGCATCCTCTCGAAACATCGATTAAGATGCCGGGAGTTTTTTTCCGCCCTTTCTCTATTGAGACGACATCATGTCCGGTGCTTTGCTCGAAGCATTTCGTAAACCTGAACCTTTATTGATTCACCCTGGCGAGGAGTATGCCTCCATCGTGTCGTTATGGCAAAAACATGATTTTACAAGCCAGGGGATGGACCGTGTTCTTGGCATGAAGCAGTCGGCCTTGGAATCATTGTTCGATATACACCGAACCTTAAGGAAATTGGATCGTCAAACGCCATTTGCAGTGCTCTTTGAGTTGTTTCGTCTCAATGTCCCTGTGAAACTGGAACGAGCACAAAAGCACTTGGGTCAGCCGGCGATCGACCATTGGAAGAAGCTGGGTTTGCTCGTTCAGGACGGCGATGAACTACAGTCCCCATTTAATGTGAAAATTTATGAAGGACTGTATTGCTTGGGCGACGCCAGCTTGAGCAATATGTCGGACGAAAACTTGGTCTTGGGGATCAATCCCACGGCTACGATTACAGCTTCGATCATGATTCGCGAGCCAGTTGCAACCGCATTGGACCTCTGCACGGGGAATGGCTTTTTGGCCCTGTTAGCGGCGCGGTTTGCCAAGCGAGTCATTGGCACGGATATCAATCCAAGATGTTTGAATCTAGCTCGGTTTAACGCCCGGTTGAATGGCATTCAGAACGTCGAATGGCGCATGGGAAGTTGGTTAGAACCGGTTGATGGCGAAAGGTTTGATCTGATCAGTTGTAATCCTCCGTTCGTGCTATCGCCTGAGACCCAATTTGTATTTCGAGATGCCAATGTTGGCGGCGAGGGAATCACGGCGCAATTAGCCCAAGCGTTTCCAGATTACCTCAATCCCAACGGTCATGCCGTCGTCATCGGCAATTGGTCGACTCAACCCAAGGGCGATTGGGCCGAGCCTCCCAGACGCTGGTTGAGCAAAAAAGGCGTCGATGTGGTTGTTTTTCGAGGAGGGCAAGAAACTGGCGAGGAATATGCCTATCATTGGCTTGGACCGCATTATGTGGGCAAAACGACCGAGCTTGAAGCAGCCGTGGACCGATGGACGGAGCATTTTCGCCAGCATGGCATTCAGGAGATCACGTTCGGCGCGATCATCGAAAGAAAACGAGAAAGCGCCTCCCAGCATGGTTTCGTCACCTTCGAAGTATCGCGCGAGGAAGCTCGTCATATGCCCTGTGGCGAACAGTTACAACACATTTTTCGTTCATTCGATCTCTTGTCGCGGCACCAGCAACCGAACCAACTCCTCGAATTGCGTTTAGCGCCGAGAGAAGACGTGGTGGTTGAACAAAGAATGGCCTTCAAGGAAGGAACATTTCAGTTTAGAGACGCTGCTCTATTCACGACCAAGGGAATTCGTTTCACGGACAAATTGGACAACAATGAATTAGTTTATTATGGACTCTTCAACGGGCAGCGAACGTTGCGCGAAGTGATTCAGGAAATGGCCATGGCCATGGAAATGCCTTTCGATCAAATCCTCGGTCCAGGTTTGGAACTGGCCCAACGCTGGCTTTTCCGAACCTATTTGCAACCTGTGTGACCTTGGTATGACTCATGTCCGAGCCTCGATTTCGACATTCAAAACGAACCCATCGAGCAAGAAGCACCCCGGCAGGAGAACATCGTCCAGTTTTATTGCAGGAAGTTCTATCCTGTTTGCAGCCGAAACCTGGCGACCTTGCCCTGGATTGCACCGTTGGTTTTGGCGGCCATGCCAAGGTCTTGATGGAGCGCATCGGACCCTCTGGACGTCTCATCGGTCTTGACCTGGATGCGGAAAATCTGGATCGAGCCTCGCATTCTCTTGCGACGATCGGTCTTCACTTTCGACTTCATCATGCCAACTTTGCGGGAGCGGCAGCGATTTTAGCTCAAGAGGAGATCGAGTCGGTCGATCTGGTCTTGGCCGATTTGGGGATGTCCAGCATGCAACTGGACGATGCACAGCGCGGCTTCTCATACGTTCGCGAGGGACCCCTCGATATGCGCATGGATCGTCAGCGGGGTCGCACGGCGGCGGAATGGTTGGCGCACATGTCAGAGCATGACATTGCTCAAGCCCTGGCGGAATGGGGAGATGAGCCAGCGGCCTTGGCGATCGCCAAAGCGATTGTACAAACGCGCAAGCACTCCCCCTTGACGACGACCCAACAGCTTAGCGAACTCATTGGTCAAGTCGTCAAGCAACCGACGACTCGACAACAGGGATGGCGGCTGCATCCCAAGCAAAATCAATGGAAAACGCATCCAGCCGCTCGAACGTTTCAGGCGCTCCGCATCTTGGTGAATCGGGAATTAGCCAACTTGCAGCATTTATTGCGCATGCTGCCGATGCTTCTCAAACCTGGAGGACGAGCCGCGATCATTAGCTTTCATAGCGGTGAAGATCGTTTGATCAAACAAGCTTTCAAGCAAGGGATCGCTAGCGGGGTTTTTAGTGAAGGGTGCGACGAACCCATTCGTGCCGGTTACGCTGAGAAGCAGACCAATCCTCGAGCTCGGTCCGCAAAACTGCGCTGGGTGCGAAAGGCACAAGGGACACTTTGAATACTTTCGTCTGAACCGGAAATTTGAGAATGGATGAGCAGTGCACGCCACTGGATCCTGAACAGGAAATCTGAGAAACGGTGGTCAGCACAAGGCTGCATCGATGTCAGCGATTTGATGATTGGATGGTGCTCCGCAAGATCACGGCTGAAGGAACCTCGAAATGGATGATGGGGCCATGCACAGCGAAATCGATTCTAGGTAGTTGAGGTTGCGTGCAGAATCGTGAGTCTTCCGACGTCATCACAATATCCCACACGGAGTGACGGCGATTGCGGGATGAATCTTCCTCGTCTTGGATGAGCTTGGGACAAGCATGTCCTTGCAGATCGACCATGCCCTTGCCTCGCAGACGAATCACGACCAAAAATATCGTGCCCTTCTCATCATGCCGAATCAGCATCAGTGTATCTTCGTCAATAATCTCGACCCGGAACTGGACTGTTTGGGTCGATTGCGATCCCAAGAAGGTGCGTCGTAAGTGGAGAAGGGTACGGAATAGTTGAAGTGTTTTGGCATGTGCTTCGTCGTGCATTTCTTGCCAATTTAAGCAACTTGAGAGAAAAGTAGCACGAGCTTGTGGGTCAGGAATGCTCTCTTGGCATTGCGGCATTGCCAAAGCTACGAAATCCTTGAATTCCTGGCGCCGGCCTTGTGCGACCTGTTCCCCTAACACGTCGTGATGATCGGTGAAATACAGAAAGGGTGAAGTGCAAGCCCACTCTTGGCCCATGAATAACAGAGGAGTTTGTGGAAGCAACAAAAGTAACACCGTTGCTGCTCGATAGGCGGCAAGGTCGATTTGATGATGCAAACGCTCTCCGAACGCTCGATTGCCCACTTGATCATGATTTTGAATGCAATAAACAAAGCGCTCATAGGGTATGCCAGACGGGTCGGTCCCTCGGGGTTCTTTGTAATAGGTGGAATATTGCCCTTGGAAAAGCCATCCTTGGCGAATGGTTTCTGCTAGATCAGCTAACTGATCAGAATAATCACCATAATATCCTTCATGATCGCCGGCCAAGATGCGGCGCACTTGATGGTGAAAATCATCCGCCCAAACGGCATCGAATCCCCAACCTTGTTCATTCGTCGGCTTGACGATATGAGCCAGATTGCGATGATCCTCTGCGATCAAGAGCACGGATCGGTTCCAGTCAATGGCACGCACGCGATCCCTTATTTCCGCTAGGAAAGGTCGTGGACCATCGTCTGGGATGGCATGTGTGGCATCGAGCCGAAGTCCATCCAGGTGGAATTCTTGTAGCCAATAGAGGGCGTTTTCGATGAAGAAGTCTCGTATTGGGGAGGCATGTTCGCCAGCGAAAGAGAGTCCATCACCCCATGGTGTCTTGCGTTGATCAGAAAAGTAATAAGGGCTAAACGACCGCAAGTAATTGCCATCAGGCCCTAAGTGGTTATAGACGACGTCTAGGATGACTGCCAGGCCATGATGATGGGCCTCATTCACCAACCTCTGCAGATCTTCAGGTCGGCCATAGCATCGGGCAGGTGCATACAGATCAACTCCATCATAACCCCAATTGCGTTGGCCAGGAAAATCCGCCACGGGCATCAATTCGAGAATGGTAACGCCTAATTCGGCCAGGTAGGGAAGCTTGGATCGGACGCCTTGAAAAGTTCCCTCATGAGTAAAAGTACCCACGTGGAGTTCATAGATGATGGCATCTTGCAACGGGATGCCTGTCCAAGTTTCATCGGTCCATGGGAAGCATCTGGTATCTACGATCTCCGACGGACCGTGAACTCCAAAGGGTTGAAATCGCGAGGCAGGGTCAGGGAAGGGGCCGGCTCCATCGACTCGATACCGATAGTGATCGCCCACTTTGATGGCATGGTGGAGTCCTGAATGAAATCCCTGAGTATCGGCATCCAGGGCAAAAATGAAATCACCTTGCCCTTGCCGGCCCAAAACAACGTCCACCTGCCGCGCCTCTGGCGCCCAGACACGGAAACGAACGCCTTCTGGGGTTAGGCAGGCACCGAGCGACGGGCTCCAAGTAATCGACATCGAAGAAATCACTCAGCCAAGTGAATGTAATGAGCCGCTTGAATTCGCAAAGCAAATGGTTAAGTTGCATGGATATTTCGATGAACTGGTTTGCCAGGACTTAGCTGGATTTTCTCTTTAACATGGCTGATGGTCAACCCGTTGCCTCTAACAAGCGTGTAGGTGATCTGTCCATGACGCAGTTCGACTTTGATCTGCTGGCCTTGGACCTGAAGTTGAAAACGAAGTGTTTGAGTAATGGGACGAGGGTTAAACATCAGGTGACCGCCATGGTCGCGCATCCCGGCTAAACCATAAACAATGGCCATCCAAGTTCCACCCGTTGATGCAATCCGGCACCCATCTTTGACATTCCCGCCCACATTCGCCAAATCCATCAACAAGGCATATTCCAGATAAAGCATCGCGGTCTTGTCATAACCAATTTCCGATGCCACGATGCTCTGGATGCAGGCCGAGAGGGAGGAATCCCCCGTGGTCAAGGGATCGTAATAGTCAAAATTCCGCTTCTTTTGCTCAGCAGAGAATTCATCGCCGAGGAGAAACATGGCGAGCACGATATCTGCTTGCTTGATGACCTGATGGCGATAGATGACCAGTGGATGGTGATAAAGGAGCAGGGGATATTGGTCGGCAGGAGTATGATCGAAGTCCCACACTTTGCGATCCAGGAAGTTGTCATCCTGAGGGTGAATGCCCAGTCTTTGATCGAAGGGAACATACATCTGGTCGGCGGCATGCTGCCATTCATCCGCTTCCTTCGGATCAAATTTGGTGCGATGGATGAGCATCTGGTACTTTTCAGGATATTGTTCCCGTAGTTCCTGCATCACGGCAACGGCATAGCGAAGGTTTTCCCGTGCCATCAAGTTGGTGTAGGTGTTGTTGTTGACCACCGTGGTGTATTCATCCGGGCCGGTGACGCCATGAATGCAAAACTTGCCACCCTGCCGATCGGAGAAAAATCCTAAATCGTACCAAAGTCGGGCGGTCTCAACAAGAATTTCAGCGCCGCATTCGTGGAGGAATTCTTGATCCCCCGTGACCTGGACATATTTCATGAGCGCATGGGCCACGGCGCCATTGATGTGGTATTGAGCGGTGCTTGCGGCGTAATACGAAGAGGCTTCCTCGCCGTTGATGGTGCGCCAGGGAAACAAGGCGCCTTTTTGATTGACTTGTCGAGCTCGACGGCGGGCGTGATCGAGGATGCTGTATCGATATTGAAGCATGTTGCGCGCCAGTTGGGGGGAGGTGTAAATCAGGAAGGGCATCATATAGATCTCCATATCCCAGAAATAATGCCCATCGTAGGTCTGTGCGGTGAGTCCCCTAGCCGGCACCCCGTTGAAATCGGCTCGACCGACGGCTTGAATGAGTTGAAACAAGTTCCAGCGCACGCATTGTTGAGCGCGCGGGTGAGCGTTCGCCACCTTGATATCGCTGTTCTCCCAGAATTGATCGAGATAGCGTCTTTGGTCGGCAAGCAAGGCATCAAAGCCGTTTTCCAACGCCCGATCGAGCGTTCGTCCGGCCCTGGCATGCAATTCTGCGCATTTGTCAGTCCTCGAGGTATGGTAGGTAATGAACTTGGTGAGCGTGATTGGCTTGCCTGGTTCAGCATTCACCGCATAGACCACTTGGCCAGACCCGTCGCCAAGGATGGTTTTGCATGAGTAGGAGCAATCTGTCTGAAAGACATGATCAAGTCCACAGGCCATGGCCATACCGCTGCGACGGGTTAAGTAAGCAAACTGCAACCGTTGCTCATGAAAGTTCGCGATTTTCGTCTGCAAGACAGGGCCGTCAAACGAACGTGCCAGGCGAGGGTCATCGGGACGTGTTTGTTCCGAGGTATGTTGGGTGATCTCCGATGACAAGATCAACGAGGATTGAGCATTGAGAACGGTGACGCGATATTGAATCGCCGCGACATGCTTTTCATGGAATGAGACGAGCCGCCGCGATTCAACTCTAACGCGCCTCCCGGCGGGAGTGGACCAAGTCACTTTTCGATCCAGCGTCCCCGCTTGGAGATTCAGTACACGTTCGTAATCGTGGATGTGGGCGCTGGCCAGGTCGAATGGCTCATCGTCCAAATAGAGCCGAACGATTTTGGCGTCGGGAACGTTCACGATGGTCTGTCCGGTTTCCGCGAATCCGTAAGCTTTTTCACCGTAAGGGATCGGCCAAGATTCATAGAAGCCATTGATAAAAGTCCCGTGCTGATAAACGGGAGTGCCTTCCTCAAACGCACCACGCATGCCCAAGTAGCCATTTGATGTCGAAAAAACACTTTCCGATTGAGCGAGGAATTTGGGGGTGAATCGTTTTTCCACGAGCCGCCACTCATCAATGGGATAGATGAACTCAGGCGGCAATACGGGCTTGTGTTTAATCATTCGATGACGATCCTTCAGGCTACGGAATCAATTCATCAAGGTCCGAAACGACGACGTCGGCGCCTTGATGAAGCAAAGCTTCCAAGGCGTCCGGCTGATTAACGCCGATGACCAGCGCAAATCCGCCAGCTCGACCGGCTTGAACACCGGCTAGGGCATCCTCCACCACAATGGTTCGATCAGGTGTCGCGCCGAGCCTCTGAGCGGCATATAAAAAAGTATCCGGCATGGGTTTGCCTTGTAAATTCCTCTCCTCGGCGGTAAGACCGTCCACCACGTCGTCGAATGGATCATCCATGTCGACCGCTCGTAAAATAGCTTTGCAGTTTCGACTTGAGGAGACGACGGCTAATTTGAATCCTTGATCGCGCAGCCATCGCACCCAGCGAATCGCTCCCGGGTACACTTCCACTTGCCCAGCGGCGATGGCAGACTGTACGAGTTCATTCTTGCGATTCCCCAAACCCCGAATCGTTTCCAGGCCAGGGGTATCATTCATTTGTCCTTCAGGCAGATGGATGCCGCGCGATTCAAGAAAAGACCTCACTCCATCGAAGCGGGGTTTTCCGTCAACATAGGGCTTGTAATCCGCTTCAATATCGAAGGGCCGAAAGGGTTCATGCAGTTCCTTGCTTCTTCTCAACAAAAACTCATCAAACATCTCCTTCCAACAGCGAGCGTGCATTTTGGCCGTCGCCGTGAGGACGCCATCCAGATCAAATAGGACCGCATCATAGCGATCACGAGTGATCCTGGGGAGTGGCGGAGGCATCTTGAAGCCCTTTACGTGAAGGAACCGACGATTGACCTGGCTGTCCACCTCTCAACCTTGCCAAGAATCACCCTCAAGACAGTGGAGAGAGAATGAATCGATCAAGCAGTATCATTGGAGAGTGGGTTAATAATAGAGCACCTGGATGATCGAATCATTCCGACTCATCCTAACTCGCTGCGACCATGGATTCAACGAATTCAAACGGACGATTCAACATGTCGAGGCATCGGCCATTCAAAGATGAATGGACTTGAGCTTAAGCTGATGCCATAAGTGCCTTACATTGCAAAATGGAAACGTTGAATGCGATCGAAGCAGCAAGTCGAAATGCTATGAACTAGCTCGAAAAGCAGTGCCTATAAAATGACTAGTCATTATGATTTGATTCGACGCTTGATGGAGAGTGGAGTGGATTGGCAAAGCGGAGGCTGATTCCGTTCATTCAGTATTTCCGCCAGGGTGGTTTGTCCAAAGATTTCCTCAAGCAGTTCGTGTGCAGCATCCAAGCGGCGGTGCAATGGGCATAGAGACTTGCTATGCGATTCCAATCCCAGGGGGCATTCCTTGATCCGGACGATAGGGTCAACCGCATTGACCACTTCCAATAGCGTCAAAGACTCAGGTTTCTTCGCTAGGGAAATACCACCCTTCAGGCCGCGTTTTGATTGAACAATCCCGCCTCTGTTTAGGCTTTGCAGAACTTTGGAGAGATAGGCTTTGGGGACCAGCGTGGCCAGCGCGATTTGGTCCGTCGTGCTGGCGCGCGGAGCCTGATCAGCCAAATGCACGACCGCGCGCAAGGCATACTCCACTGTTTGGGAAAACATCGTAGCTCCGAAGTCAAAGGAAAGGTTGCATCATCATGCTACGGAGTCGAGTCTCTGAGGAGTAGCCAATCGCACGGATAGATCAATCAACGATTCAACTCGCCAACGACCATGTTGGGCGTGATCCAATGCATAGAATAAGATTGGCTCAGTCATGCATCGAGCATTCTCGATCATGCAAGGCCTGCTTCTCTATGGGATTCGGCATGGACAACAAACCTGACAAACCGATGCTGCTCGCGGCACATCAAGCACACCCGCGCTTATTCGATTCATTGCGGTATGTCTATGTCGTTCTCTCGCGTCGCAGCCAAGGGCTTTCGTTGGGAATCAATACCAATCCAGATCAACAATGTCCGTTCGATTGCGTGTATTGCCAGGTGGATCGACAAAACCCGCCCCACTATCGTGAATTCGATCTCAAAGGCGCCGAGGAAGAACTGCAAACCCTGTTGGAATGGATTCGCTCCGGAAAAATCAAAGCATATGCAGAGTTTGCCGACGTGCCAGAACATCTCTTGGTGTTGAAGGACATCGCTCTCAGCGGGGATGGCGAGCCGACCATGGTGCGCCACTTCTCCTCGATCGTGGCCATGGTGGAACGAGTCAAGCCTCCCGAGATCAAAATTGTCCTCATCACCAACGCGATGGGGCTTGGACGGGAAGATGTCCAAAAAGGGCTGGCGCTCATGGATCGGTGCGGTGGTGAAATCTGGGCCAAGCTGGATGCGGGCACCGATGCCTATTTTCAAAAGGTCAATCGAAGTTCTGTGGCATTGGAGCGAATCATCGATCATATTGTGATAGTCGCCAAGGTGCGGCCGATCGTCATTCAAACACTATTCTCTCGCCTTGAGGGGGAGCCGCCGTCTTGTGAGGAAATCGCGGCGTATTGTCAACGATTAACAGATATACAAGATCGTGGAGGCCAGATACGACGCGTGCAAATCACGACCCTCGCTCGTCGGTCTCGGGCCCTGATCCATGGAATGCCAGCCGATCAAAGGGTGACGGCCATCCCCGCCCAGGAGTTGCGATCCATCGCTGACTACGTAGCCAAGAGTACACACTTACCCGTGGAGTGCTACCCCGGCTCAGCTTAAGAATCCATCTGTGATCGATGAACATTGTTCCAATTGAACCAAGGATAAAAGTGACCATGATAAGTCATTTCCTTCAGCGTCCTTCCCATCGAATGATCTCCTTGGTTTTTGCATTCATACTTTTTGTGATCACAGGAGGGTTATCGATTCACGGTTGGATGGGGCAGAGCGAACCGCCTCGCTTACTGGACGATCGCGCCATCACCTTGCGAACCGATCAAGATATCAGCGAGCGCAGAACAAAGCTCATCGAGTTTATCTGGGGTTCGGTCGGATGGCCAACGGTGCCCCTGCCGCATGTGGAGAAGGATGACCTGTGCCCTCTGCGCGAACTGCAGCATTATCGGCGCATTGACACTTTGACCGTCTCCATGGAAGCTGATCAAAAAAGCTACGCCCACCACATTATTCCCAAGCTTCCCAACGGCCAACTCGTGATCCTGCATCATGGCCATGCCCCGACGTTCGATGATGACGGTTCTCTGGCTGATCGGGGATATGGGATGCGGCGGACGATCGAACAATTGCTGCTCGAAGGATACGCCGTTCTGGCTGTGTACATGCCCCATATCGTGCAGTTCAAGACCCGGTTGCACGTCGATGACCGAGGCTCCATGAGCCACGATGAGATGTTCAAGCGGATTCGCGTTCAGCAGGGCAGCGTGATGAAATTCTTTCTCGAACCGCTCGTTTCATCTCTGCAGTATTTGAAGACGAAGTCGAGCGACGATGACTTTCCAAACTATGACCAATTCCACATGGTTGGCCTTTCGGGCGGCGGTTGGACAACCACGGTGTATGCCGCCATCGATCCAACCATCAAGCTCAGTTTTCCCGTCGCGGGTTCCATCCCCCTTTATTGGCGGACGGGTGGATCGATCGGCGACACCGAGCAAACCTTGAAAGACTTCTATCAAATCGCGGGCTACCCTGAGCTGTATGTCCTAGGTTCGCACGGTCCCGGTCGGAAGCAGGTGCAAATCCTTAACCGTCGAGATGACTGTTGCTTTGGCGAACGACAGCATCAAGGCGCGGTCGGTTACGATCATGCCCTACGGGATTACGAACGGCACGTTCGTTCATGTCTGCGGCAACTAAAATCCCCTGGCCATTTTGACCTGGAAATCGATGAAGCGGCCCCAAGCCATTTGATCTCCTGGCATGCTCTTCGAAACATAATCCTGCCGGAATTGAATGGTAGCCGGCCTGCTTTGGCGTCTTGTGATGGACAAAATGCCTTCGTTCGTGGGGCCGATGGCCATCTTTGGCACTCCACGCCCATGGGTTGGAAGGACAGCGGTTTGCCCATGATCGGATCGCCCGCGGTCGTGAAACGAGCCGATGACGAATTCGATCTCTTCTACCGAAGTCACTGCAATCAGCTCATGCACGCCACCTTGAAGAACGGGCAATGGACCCATCGACGATCCATGGGGAGCATAGTTTCCGATCCTATCGCTCAAATTGGCTCAGACGGTCGGTTCGATGTTATTGCCTTTGGCACGCATTATCATCTGCAGCACTGGACCCTGTCAAAGAATGCAGAGACGCCCGGCCAGCCCATCGTCCACGACAAGCCCGGCTCGGGGTCGCCAGCCATGGCTTTTCGCCCGGACGGTTCGGTTGTCATCATGTATCTTGGGTTGGATCGCAAGCTCGTGTGGATCGCCGTCGATGCCCAACGCAAGACGCCGCGGGTGCAGTGCCTGGACTACGATTTACGTGATCGGCCGACTCTCATTGCGCTCCCGCACGGCATCCTTCGTGGTTATGCGATCGGGCAAGACGGCCACCTATATGAAATGACGTTCGACGTCGAGGCCTTCAATTGGAAGTCGCAACGCATTCAAACAAACAACCAGGGAATCAAATGCATGGGCGCTGTGGCTGCCTTGACGGATCGGGATCAGATTCGCTTGTATGCCAGCACCAGCAAGGGAAGCTTGGCGAAGTTTGTTCTTGATGGGAACTGGTCTTGTCATGAGATTCCCGCTGCTCTCTTCGGGCCACCCATCGTGACGAGGGATGGAGTGTGGGCAAGAGGTTCCCTTGGCCAATGTCTCTTCTTCGATGGCAGTCAATGGCAGCGACGGGACGATTAAAGCTGGCTGAATTTGAACCGGGTTACAGCAGAGCCAGGGGGGGCATCCCCATGAAACGATCAAATCGTTAACCTTCGCATGCGTTTGCCATAATCCTCCACATTGCAATGCCATGTGTCATCGCTGGCCCCTCATTGTGATCGTTTCACGGGAGGGGGGCGTGAAACGCTCACGCTTT
>JAANMW010000077.1_pt1 | contig 93141 bp, 84 predicted proteins | sample 7279671 | NCBI WGS metagenome assembly JAANMW01 (sample SAMN14094541, study PRJNA606508) | bioreactor metagenome | isolation source: A lab-scale SPAN reactor treating ammonium-rich wastewater day 247 | place: Ireland: Galway | collected 2017-09-19 | reverse complement strand
GGCCGCGCCGGCCGGCGACGGGCCCGCCGGCTAGCCGCGCGGCTGCGGGCATCATCGCCGCTGCCATGGCCGACTGGCGCGTCTACATGCTCGAGTGTGCCGACGGCAGCCTTTACACCGGCATTGCCCGGGACGTTGCCGCCCGCCTCGCCGCGCACAACAGCGGGCGCGGCGCGCGCTACACGCGCAGCCGGTTGCCGGTGCGACTGGTGCATGTGGAGGCGGCGGCGGACCGCGGTGCCGCGCTCCGGCGCGAGTACGCCATCAAGCAGCTGGCCACCACCGACAAACACGCCCTCCTCGGGCGCCCGATGAAAGGGGAACCGTGATGCCGTCCGTCCTGCAAGCCATCCTCGCCTTCCTGGTCGCCAGCCTGCTGCCCGCCCTGGTGTCGGCCGCCGACAAGCCCGACGAGGGGCCGTACACCGTGATCCAGGCCGGCGAGCTGCTGGCGGTACCGGGCACGCCCGCGAAGCGCAACCAGACTCTGGTGATCCGCGGCCGCAAGCTGCTTGCCGTGCGCGATGGGCTCCTCGGGGCCGAGGCCGTCGGCAATGCCGGCGATGCGGCCGTGGAGGTGATCGACTTGCGGGACCGCTTCGTCATGCCGGGCCTGATGGATGCCCACGCGCACCTGATGTGGTCTGGCGGTGATCATCCGCCGAAGAAGGCCGACAAGATGACGGAGGCGGACCTGACCCTCTGGACCCTGCGCAACGCCCGCGTGACGCTGATGTCGGGCTTCACCACCGTGCGCGAGCAGGCATCCGGGCCGCATCCGGTATTCGCGGTACGCGACTGGATCAACGCCGGCAAGTTCCTCGGGCCGCGCATCCTGGCGGCCGGCAATCCCGTCACCGCCCCGGGTGGTCATGGCGACATGACGAAGGAGGACCTCAGCCCGCTGGACATCGATGCCTCCAGCCTGTGCAGCGGCGTGGAGAGCTGCCGCCATGCGGTGCGCATGCAGCACAAGCTCGGCTCCAACGTCATCAAGATGATGGCGACCGGCGGGTTCGCCGACAACACCGGTATCGACCAGCGCTTCTTCTTCGACGAGATGCAGGCCATCGTCGAGACGGCGCACCAGCTCGGCATGATCGTCGGCACCCATGCCTACGCCACCCAGGCCGTGGCCGACGCGGTGCGTGCCGGCGTGGATTCCGTGGAGCATGGCTTCGGTGCCGATGACGCCACGCTGAAGCTCATGAAGCAGAAGGGCATCTACCTGGTGCCGACGCTCTCGGTGGCGCAGTCCGGGCCGATCCGGGAGTACCGCGAGCAGGGCCACGCCTTCGAGCGCGCGCTGAAGTTCGGCACGCCCATCGCTTTCGGCACCGATGACGGCGGCATACCGCACCGCCTCGCCGCGAAGGAGTTCGGCTACATGGTCAGGGCCGGCATGACCCCGGCCGCGGCGCTGCAGGCCGCCACCGTGAACACGGCACGCCTGTTCCGCATCGACCAGGAAGCCGGCACGCTGGAAGCCGGAAAGCTGGCCGACATCGTCGCCGTGAAGGGCAGTCCGCTGGATGACGTCGCCGTGCTCGAGAAGATCGACTTCGTCATGAAGGCCGGCCGGGTCGCCAAGCGGGACGGCAAGGCGCTCGATATCGTCGTCGAGTGAGGCGGCCCGCCACGCGGCTGGCACTGGCGCTCGGCCTGGCGCTGCTGGCCGCGTCCCCGGGCGCCATCGGTGCCGCGGCGGCAGGGTCCGCTTCCCGTATCGAGCGCCGCGTGCTGTATTACGAGATCACCGGCAGTACGGCCGCCGGGCTGCGTGCCGCGCTCGACCAGGCCGGCCCGGTCGATGATGCCGGCCGGCGCTGGGATGGCTACACCGCCTGGCACCTGCGCTGGCAGCCGCTGACCAGGATGAGCGACGGTGCCTGCGTGCTGGAGCACGTCGAGGCACTGCTGTGGATCGACGTGACGCTGCCCCGCTGGCAACCACCGGCGGACGCGGATCCCGGCCTGGAGCGCCAGTGGCGCCGCTACCTCGGCGCGCTGCAGGCCCACGAGGCGGGGCACGAGAAGATCGTGCGCGACGCCGCGGCGGCCTTGCGCAAGGCCATCGAACGCCTGCGCGAGGCCCCGGATTGCGACAGCTTCCGGCGCGCGGCCGATGCCGCGGCGGACCGCGTGCTCGCCCGCTTCCGCGCCAGGGAGCAGGAGTACGACCGCCGCAGCCGCCACGGTGCCCGCCAGGGCGCGCACTTTCCCTGATCTTTCCGCCGGGTGCGGCATGTGGTCGCAGCGGGCGGCCGGTGACGGCCACGCGTCGTAGTATCCCGCTGCATCACGGATCTGCGACAGCGAGGTGCCTCATGCTTTCACGCATCCTGGTTTTGCTGGCCGGCGCCCTTTTCGCCGCACCGACGGTTCTTGCCGAAGACGCGGCGCCCGCCCCCGCCCATGTGCCCACGGTGCTGGTGACCGGAGCCAATCGCGGCATTGGCCTGGAACTCGTCCGCCAGTATGCGGCACGGGGCGCGCGCGTCATCGCCACGGCCCGTGACCCCGCCCATGCCGACGAGCTGAAGGCGCTCGCCGCGTCCAATCCGCGGGTCAGCGTCGAGCAGCTGGACGTCACGGACCTGGCGCAGATCCGCGCGCTGGCGGCGAAGCTTGCGCAGACTCCCATCGACATCCTGATCAACAACGCCGGCGTCAACGGCGGCATGCAGAACCAGATGTTCGGCAAGATGGACTACGCGGTCTTCGAGGACGTGCTGCGCGTCAACACGATCGCGCCGCTGGCGATCAGCGAGGCCTTCATGCCCAGCATCCTCGCGGGCCACGACAAGCGCATCGTCGCCATCTCCAGCAGCGAGGGCTCGGTCGGCCTGGTGAGCGGCCCGCGCCTGTACTTCATGCGCGCCAGCAAGGCAGCGCTGAACATGGAGATGCGTACCCTGGCGTTCCAGCTCAAGCCGAAGGGTGTCAGTGTCGCCATCCTCAATCCGGGCATGGTCGATACCGACTTCATGAAGGGTCTGCCGAAGAACATGCTGCGACCGGTGGGGGATGCCGCGCGCGACCTCATCCGCAACATCGACGGCATGACCATCGACAACACCGGGTCGTTCATCAACTACGACGGGGCGGTGCTGCCCTGGTGAGCTGAGGCGTCTTGCGGCAGGGCCGGCCTACTGCTGGCCCCTGTCGAGCCGTCGCAGGAACACCGTCATCTCCTTCTCCGCCTGCCGGTCGCCCTTGCGGGCTGCCGCGGCGAGCCCCTGTTCCCAGGCCTGCCTTGCCTGTGCGGCATCACCCTGTGCCGCATGGGCCTTGCCGAGCAGTTTCCAGGCGGCGGAGTAGCCGGGATCCTGGGCAACGGCCCGCTGCAGGTGCGACACGGCTGTCCCGGGGTCGCCGGCATTGAGGTACTCGCTGCCGAGGGAAAAGCGCAGCAGGGCGTTGTCCTGGCCCCTGGCCAGCAGCGCCTCCAGGGCGGCTGCGCGGCCCATGGCGGTCAGCGCCGCCAGAAGGCCGGGGAGATCAGCACGAAGAGCGTGAAGATCTCCAGCCTGCCGAGCAGCATCGCCAGCACGCACACCCACTTGTCCGCATCATGCATGGTGGCGAAATTCGCCGCGATGGCCCCGAGCCCCGGGCCGACGTTGTTGAGGCAGGTGGCGATGGCGGAGAAGGCAGTGACCTGGTCGACGCCGGTGGCGAGCAGCACCAGCATCATGGCGCCGAACAGCACCACGTAGATGGCGAAGAAGCCCCACACGGCATCCACCACCCGCTGCGGCACCACGGTTTCGCCGAGCCTGACGGGGATCTCGGCAGCCGGATGCACCAGCCGCACCACCTCGCGCGCGCCCTGGCGGTAGAGGAGCAGCCAGCGGATGACCTTCATGCCGCCGGCCGTCGAGCCGCCGCAGCCGCCGATGAACATCGACAGCACCAGCAGCACCGGCAGGGCCCCGGGCCAGGCGGTGATGTCGCCCGTGCCGAAGCCGGTACTGGTCATGAACGAAACCACATGGAAGACGCCCTGCAACCCGGCTTCCTGCAGGCTGACGTAGTGTCCGCTGAGGAACAGGTAGGCGACGACGAACACGGAGATCGCCGCAAGGATCACCAGGTAGGCCCTGAACTCCGGATCGCGGCCGTAGTTGCGCAGGCTGCGTGATTGCCAGACCAGGAAGTGCAGCGCGAAATTGGCGCCGGCCAGCACCATGAACACCACGGCGATGATGTCGATCAGCGGGCTGCCGAAGTAGCCGAGGCTGGCGTCGTGCGTGGAGAAGCCGCCGGTCGCCATGGTGGCGAAGCTGTGGCAGACCGCGTCGAAGAACGACATGCCGGCGGCCCAGTACGCCAGCGTGCAGGCAATGGTCAGCCCCAGGTACACGTACCAGAGCGCCTTGGCGGTCTCGGTGATGCGCGGCGTGAGCTTGGTGTCCTTGATCGCGCCCGGGGTCTCGGCGCGATAGAGCTGGAAACCGCCGACTCCCAGCATCGGCAGCACGGCCACGGCGAGCACCACCACGCCCATGCCGCCCAGCCAGTGCAGCTGCGCACGGTAGTAGAGGATCGCCGGCGGCAGCCGGTCGAGACCGGTCAGCACGGTGGCGCCGGTGGTGGTGACGCCCGAGACCGCCTCGAACACCGCGTCGGTGAGCGACATGGACGGCTGGTCGGCAAACAGCAGCGGGGCACCGCCGAACAGGCCGAGCAGCGTCCAGAAGCCGGCCACCACGAGGAAGCCGTCACGCGAGCGCAGCTCGCGGCTTTCCCGGCGCACCGGGGCCCAGACCAGCAGGCCGGTCAGCAGCGTCACCAGGAAGCCGGAGACGAAGGCCGCGGCGGAGCCGTCGCGGTACCAGGCGGAGATGAACACCGGCGGCAGCATGGTGGTGCTGAAGAGCATCAGCAGCAGCCCGAGGATCTGCTGGATGTTTCTGAGCCGCATGGTGCGAATCGCGTCAGCGGAAGCGGCCGGGCAGCTGGAACAGCCGCGCAACCTGATCCACCTGGCGCCGGTCGGTGAGGAACATGATGATGTGGTCGTCGGTGCGGATCAGCGTGTCATGGTGTGCTTCCATGACCTTGTCCTCGCGGACGATGACGTTCATGGTCGTGCCGGGCGGCAGCGCCACCTGTTCGACGGTGCGGCCCACCACCCGCGAGATCTCCGCATTGCCGTGGGCCACGGCCTCGATCGCCTCCGCGCGACCCCGGCGCAGCGAGTGCACCTTCACCATGTCGCCCTTGCGGGCCAGGGCCAGCAGCGAGCCGATGGTGATCTGCTGCGGCGAAATCGCCACGTCGACCCGGCCGGTCTCCACCATCCCGGCGTAGGCGGGGCGGTTGACCAGCGCCATGACCTTCCTGCAACCGAGCTGCTTGGCCAGCATGGCGGAGAGGATGTTGGCTTCATCGGCGTTGGTCACGGCGACGAAGACGTCGGCCGTGTCGATGTTCTCCTCCAGCAGCAGCTCCTCGTCGGCGGCATCGCCGTGCAGGACGATGGCCTTGGCCAGGCGCTCGGAGATGCGCTGCGCCCGCTCGCGGTCGCGCTCGATGACCTTGACGTTGTTGGTCTGCTCCAGGGCCGAGGCGAGCCGCAGGCCGATGTTGCCGCCACCGGCGATCACCACCCGGCGCACCGGCGGCTCGAGCTTGCGCATCTCGGCCATGACGGTGCGGATGTCGTTGCGCCCGGCGATGAAGAACACCTCGTCGTTCTCGCGGATCAGCGTCTCGCCATCGGTGGGCACGCTCTGGCCGGCGCGGTAGACCGCGGCAATGCGCACCTCCACGTTGGGTATGTGGGCCTTCAGATTGCGGATGCGCTGGTTCACCAGCAGCCCGTCGCGGCGCGCACGCACGCCGACCAGGCGCACGCGGCCGTCGGCGAAGTCCAGCACCTGGAAGGAACCCGGATAATGGATCAGCTGCTGGATGTGCTGGGTGACCAGCTGCTCGGGGCTGATGCGCATGTCGATCGGGATCGCCTCGGGGCTGAACAGGTTCGGCGTGGCGATGTATTCCGCGGAGCGCACGCGCGCGATCTTGGTGCCGATGTGGAACAGCGTGTGGGCGACGCTGCAGGCGACCATGTTCACCTCGTCGCTGCTGGTCAGGGCGATGATCATGTCGGCGTCGGCGGCGCCAGCGCGCTCGAGGGTGGCCGGATAGGCCGCGTGGCCGACGACGGTGCGCACGTCGAGACGGTCCTGCAGGTCGCGCAGCACCGTGGCGTTGTGATCGACGATGGTGACCTCGTTGGCTTCCTGCCGGGCGAGCTGGAACGCAGCCGTCGAGCCCACCTGCCCGGCGCCAAGGATGATGATCTTCATGGGGTGCCGGTGTTGCGGTTTCGGAAGACTGTCATGCGATGAGGTGCCGTTGCCCGAGATCCGATCCGGTCCGGCGCCGGCCGTCCGGCCAGGTTCTTTGCCGAAACCGCAACACCGGCACCACGACGCAAGCTTACATCAGCTCGAGGTTGGCATAGGACATGACGAGCCACTTGGCGCCGCCGTTCTCGAAGTTGACCTGGACCCGGGCATGGGCTCCGGATCCCTCGCAGTTGAGCACGATTCCCTCGCCGAACCGGCCATGGCGCACCCGCTGGCCGAGCCGGACGGGCTGCTCGGGATCGTGGACCAGCCCGCCGGATTCCATGGGCCGGCGATAGACCGGTCGCGAGACGCGGATGCGTGGCCGCACCTCTTCGAGGAGTTCGGCCGGAATCTCGCCGATGAACCGCGAGGGCTGGCCGATGCTGTCCACGCCGTGCAGGCGCCGCTGCTCGGCGTAGGTGAGGTAGAGCTCGCTCATGGCGCGGGTGGTGCCGACGTAGCAAAGGCGCCGCTCTTCCTCCAGGCCCTGCGGATCCTCGAGCGTGCGCCGGTGCGGGAACAGGCCGTCCTCCATGCCGGCGATGAACACCAGCGGAAACTCCAGCCCCTTGGCGGAGTGCAGGGTCATGAGCTGCACGCAATCGTCCCAGTCCCCGCCCTCGGCCTCGCCAGCCTCCAGCGCGGCATGGGCGAGGAAGGCATCCAGCGGCGCCATGTCGGCAGCGCCAGCCTCGCTGTCGCCGGCGTCCACGGCATCGAAGCTGCGCGCGGCGCTGACCAGCTCCTCGAGGTTCTCGAGGCGCGCCTCGGCCCGGTCGCGCACCTCCTTGCGGAAGTGCTCCACCAGGCCACTGCGCTGCACCACGTGGTCCACCTGCTCGTGCAGCGGCAGGCCGGCGGTATCGCGGGCCATGGCGTCCACGAGCGCGAGGAACTCGTGCACGGCCTTCGCGGCGCGTGCCGGCAGGGCGCCACCGGCGGCGGTCTGTGCCGAGCGCCACATGGGCATGGCGTTGGCACGGGCGTAGCCGCGGATCTCGTCCACGGTGCGCGTGCCGATGCCGCGCGCGGGCAGGTTGACTACCCGTTCGAATGACGGATCGTCGTCGCGGTTGGCGAGCAGGCGCAGGTAGGCCAGCGCATCCTTGATCTCGGCGCGCTCGAAGAACCGCAGGCCGCCGTATACCCGGTAGGGCATGCCGGCGTGCATCAGCGCCTCCTCGAAGGCGCGGGACTGGGCGTTGGAGCGATAGAGGACGGCCACCTCCGAGCGCCGGTGGCCGCGGGCGACCCAGTCGCGGATGCGCTCGATGATGAACTGCGCTTCCTCGCGCTCGTTGAAGGCGCCGAAGAGGCGGATGGGCGTGCCCTCGCCGCTCTCGGTCCAGAGCTGCTTGCCGATGCGCCCGCTGTTGTGGGCGATCAGGGCATTGGCGGCCCTGAGGATGGTGCCGGTGGAGCGGTAGTTCTGCTCCAGCTTGACCACGCGCGCCCCGGGGAAATCCTGGCGGAAGCGCGCCAGGTGCTCGGTGCGCGCGCCACGCCAGCGGTAGATGGACTGGTCATCGTCGCCGACGGCGAAGGGCAGGCCCGTGTCGCCGGCCAGCAGCCGGAGCCAGGCGTACTGGATGGCATTGGTGTCCTGGAACTCGTCCACCAGCACGTGCCGGAAGCGGCGCCGGTAGGTGGCGAGCAGATCGGGGTTGCGGGCCCAGAGCTCCTGGGCGCGCAGCAGCAGCTCCGCGAAGTCGACGAGGCCCGAGCGCTCGCAGGTCTCCTGGTAGAGACGGTACAGGTGGATGAGCTGGCGGCGCGTGACGTCGCCTTCGTCGCGCAGGTCGTCGGGCCGCCGGCCCTCGTCCTTCTGGTTGTTGATGAACCACTGGACCTCGCGCGGCACCCAGGTGCTCTCGTCCAGTTCCAGGCCCTTGAGCAGGCGGCGGATCAGCCGCTGCTGGTCCTCGGCATCGAGGATCTGGAAGCCCTGGACCAGGTTCGCCTCGCGCCAGTGCCGCCGCAGCAGGCGGTGGGCCAGGCCGTGGAAGGTACCGACCCAGAGCTGGTCCACCGGGATGCCGAGCAGCGTCTCGATGCGGCTGCGCATCTCGGCGGCCGCCTTGTTGGTGAAGGTCACCGCGAGGATGCCGTAGGGCGAGACGTTCTCGACCTGGATCAGCCAGGCGATGCGGTGCACCAGGACGCGGGTCTTGCCGCTGCCGGCACCGGCCACCACCAGCACGGGGCCCGGCGGCGCGGTGACGGCGTCGCGCTGCGCGTCATTGAGCGGCGCAAGAATGCGGGTGACATCCATCCCGCCATTCTAGCGAGTAATCGGCGGGCCATTGCCGGCCCGCCCGATCAGTCGCGCATGCTGCTGAACACGTACTCGCTGTCCTTGCGGGGCTGGTGACAGCCAAAGCAGGCGGTGGCGGCGTCCTTGCCGACCGCCCGGTCGCCGGACGCGCCGCCACGGAAGCCCTCGAAGCCCCAGCCCCCGGTGGCGGCATACCGGCGGGCGTCGCGGACCATGACACCGACGATCTTGCGCGGTCCCTCGCTGATGGCCGAGTCGGCCGGGCGGGCCTCGAGCAGGTCGAAGACGATGACCGCGCCGTCGGCAAAGTGGCCGCTGCGGTAGCCCTGCACGGCCTTCGGGTTGGCGTACAGGTGGTGGATGCCGCCGAAGGCCTGGTACAGCGGGTGCCCCGGCTCGATCACCATGCTTTTCACATGGCGCCAGTCGCGATAGCCTTCCGGATAGGGAACGGTGCTGTCATCGGCGGTGGCTGGCTGTTGCACCGCGAGCGCGAGCAGCAGTGCGATGATGGTCCTGGTCATGCTGGTCTCCCTGGTCTGCCGGCGTTGCGGCGAAGTCTCCAGGCCAACGCTAGCGCAGGCGCCTTGTCGCCGAAAGCGGGCACCTCGCGGTGGGGTGGGAACCAAATGGTATGGATCGATGAGCTCGCCTGAACCTGTCTCGCGCATGGTCGAGGACATCGTCGGCTGCAAGTGGTCCCTGGCCGTCATCGACCTCGTGCGCCGCGGCGTGTGCAGGCCGGGTGCCATGGAACACGCCATCGAGGGCCTGAGCGCGAAGGTGCTGAACGAGCGCCTGCGCAAGCTGCAGCGCTACGGCATCCTGGAGAAGGCCAGCTATGCCGAGATCCCGCCCCGGGTGGAGTACTCGCTGACGCCCTTCGGCATGAAGTTCACAGGCTTGCTGGACCAGATCCGGCAGCTGGATGCGGAGTTGCGGTCCGTGCCTGCGGTGCCTGCGGCCCGCGAGCGAGCACCGAGTCGAGGGCCTCGGCAAAGGCGGCAATGACCGGGCCGTTGTAGCGACCCACCGGCACGCCGTTGTAGATCAGGTGCGTGCCATCCACGATGTACTCGCGCGTGTAGGGAACCGTCCAGTCGGGGTAATCGACCTGCTGGTAGCGGTCGTAGCCCGGGATGTGCTCGAAGTTGAACATGGCGTGGGAGAACAGCGTGTCGGTGTTCTCCGCGAAGAATTCGATCGGCACGTTGATGACGTAGTCGTAGCGCTCGCGGATGCCGTCGAGGAAGGCCTTGTTGGTCGACAGGTAGCGGCCCTTCGGGTTGTTGACCGGATCCGCGAAATGGTCCTGGGCCTGGACGATCGCGGTGCGCGCGAAGCCGTAGCTCTCCAGCAGCGCCCTGAGGTCGGCGAGCGTGGTGTCACGATAGGCCGGCGCGAGTTCGATCCAGGCCTCGTTGGGTGTCAGGTCCCAGGCCATGCCGTGGATCGACATGACCACCTTGACCGCAGCCGTACGCGGCAGGGTGTCGAGGCGGTCGCGCAACATGGCCACCCAGGCCTGGCGGAGCACCGCGAAGTCGCCGATCTGCGGCTGGATGATCACCTTGACGGGCTTGCCGGCGTGGGCTTCCTGCCACTCGTGGATGTAGTGCATGGCGTGGCGGATGCTGCCGTTGAACTCCTCGTGATGCGAGTAAATGGCGGCCGGTGCCGCGAGGATGACGGTGTCCACGCCGGTATCGAGCAGCGAGTACATGGCTGGCCGGGCCAGGCTGAAGTTGTCGGCCGTGACCCAGCGCCAGGGAACCGGGCCGTACTTCGCCTGGACCTGCGCCATGGCGCCCTCGACGATGGCGCGCATGCCGGCTTCGTGCGGCATCTTGTGGCCCTTGATGCCGATGCCGTAGTAGTAGGTGAGCGCCTTGGTCGCGAGCTTGGCCGCCACCGTGGGCATGCCGCCCGGGTGGCCCGGCAGCAGGAAGTAGCCGTGGTCGAGGTGCACGCTGGCGCGCGGCGGGACCCACTCGACCTCGCCGCTGCGGTACTTGTCGACATAGGCGACGCCGTCGCTGTCGGTGTCGCTGCCGTTGGCATCCACCAGCCGGGCGGGCGTGAAGGCCTCGAACTCGTAGGGGCGCTGCGGGTCGAGCAGCAGCACGCCGCGGTCGGCATCGAACTGCAGGCGGAACGGCCAGGGCACGTACTGCATGGCCTTCAGCGCCAGCAGGCGGAAGTCCTCCTGGCGGTAGTCCTCCGGCATCACCAGGCTCGAGATGAAGATCCCGACCTTCCCTGCCGGCACCGGGTCCTGGTGCTTGTAGTACTCGAAGTAATTGGGCGCCACCAGCTGCGCCGGCGTGCGGTTCTCGTAGCGATAGGCACCATAGCCGGCCACGGCCAGCACGACGATGCCGATGAACAGCCCCAGGACGACTCGCTTCAGGATCTTCACGGCTGGACTACCCCCTGGAAATGCCATCGACGATAGCGTCCGGGCTTCCCCTGCGCCAGCCCCGGCCTCAACCCGCCTCGTGGCCGCGCAGCACCTCCAGGAAGGCCGCCCCGTAGCGTTCGAGCTTCACCTGGCCGACACCGGTGATGCGCAACAGCGCCTCCGGGTCCCGCGGCCTGGCCTGGCTCATCTCCACCAGCGTCACGTCACCGAACACCACGTAGGGCGGCACGCCCTGGCTGGCGGCCAGCTCGCGACGCAGGCTGCGCAGGGCTTCGAACAGCGGCCGGTCCGCCGCGGCCAGTTCCACGGCATGGCCTGTGGTGGCGCCGCTGCGCGCCGCCGCCTTTGCCTTGCGTGCCGGGCGGGCCAGCTGCAGTGTCGTCTCGCCCCGCAGCAGCGGGCGGGCGGCCTCGGTCAGCCTGAGCACCGAGTAATTGGCGATGTCCTGCACCAGGTAGCCGCGATGGATGAGCTGGCGGAGAATGGACATCCACTCCGCTTCGCCGAGGTCCTGGCCGATTCCCCAGGTCGACAGGCGCTGGTGGCCGAGCTGGCGGATGCGCTCGGTGTCGGCGCCGCGCAGCACGTCCACCACGTGCTTCATGCCGAAGCGCTGGCCGACGCGATAGATGCAGGACAGCGCCTTGCGGGCCGCTTCGGTGGCGTCCATGTGCTCTGGCGGGTCCAGGCAGACATCGCAATTGCCGCAAGGCTCGGCAAGCGATTCGCCGAAATAGCCGAGGAGTACCTGGCGGCGGCAGGTCAGGCTCTCGGCGAAGGCCACCATGGCCTGCAGCTTGTGCGATTCGATGCGGCGCTGCGCGGGGTTGGCGGTCTCCTCCAGCAGCTGGCGCGCGATCACCACGTCCTGGGTGCCGAACAGCAGCAGGGCTTCGGCCGGCAGGCCGTCGCGACCCGCGCGGCCGGTCTCCTGGTAGTAGCCCTCGATGTGGCGGGGCATGTCGTGATGCACGACGAAGCGCACGTTGGGCTTGTCGATGCCCATGCCGAAGGCCACGGTGGCGACGACGACCTGCAGCTCGTCACGCAGGAACTGCTCCTGCACCGCATTGCGCTCCGCGGCGGGCAGGCCCGCATGATAGGCCGCGGCCCGCAGCCCGCGGCCGGCGAGCGCCGCCGCGATGTCCTCGACCCGCTTGCGGGACAGCGCGTAGACGATGCCGGACTCGCGGCCCTGGGTGGCGAGGAAGCGCAGCAGCTGCTCCAGCGGCCGGTGCTTCTCGCGCACGGTGTAGCGGATGTTCGGGCGGTCGAAGCTGGTGACATGCACGCTGGCGTTGTCGAGTTTCAGCACCCGCATGATGTCCTGCCGGGTCTGCGGGTCCGCCGTGGCGGTGAGCGCGATCAGCGGCACGCCGGGCAGGCGTTCGCGCAGCCCGCCGAGCGCGGCATATTCGGGCCGGAAGTCATGCCCCCACTGGGAGACGCAATGCGCCTCGTCGACGGCGATGAGCGCCACCTCGATGCCCGCCAGGCGATCGAGGAACTCCGGGCTCATCAGGCGCTCCGGCGCCACGTACAGCAGGTCGAGTTCGCCGGCATGCAGCCGTGCCAGCACGCGGCGTGCGGTGCCGGCATCCAGCGAGGAGTTGTAGCAGGCTGCGCGCACGCCGGTGGCGGCCAGGCCGTCGACCTGGTCCTTCATCAGCGAGATCAGTGGCGAGACCACGATGCCGACTCCCGGACGGTGCAGCGCCGCGAGCTGGTAGCACAGCGACTTGCCGCCACCGGTGGGCATCAGCACGAAGGCATCCCGGCCGGCGATGAGGTCCTCGACGGCCTCGCGCTGGTGGGGCCGGAACCCGCGCAGGCCGAAGACCCTGCGCAGGCTGTCGTCGAGGGGATCGGGGCGCGGGGCAGTGGCGTTCACGGCGGGCCCGCTCCCGTGGCTGTCACGGCCCGCAGTGTCAGCCCATCCTCAGCCGGGCGCCACCGGGGAAAGACGCGGCGTGGTTGAGATTGATGACGGCGAGCAGCAGCAGCGCCGCGCCGCCGTTGTGCGCCGTCGCCACCCACAGCGGCAGGCCGAACCACACGGTGCTGAGCCCGAGGACGACCTGCAGGGTGACGGCGCCGAGCACCAGCCAGCCGGCGAGCACCACGGGCGGCGGATGCTGCCGGCTGCGGGTGGCGCGGCTGCCGACGACGATCATGACGATCAGCGTCAGCAGCGCGCCCAGCCGATGGGCGAAATGGATGGCCACCCGTGCCTCGGGTTCGAGCACGCCGCCTTCGTAGTTGATGCCGAGCCCGCGCCACAGCACGAAGGCCTCGCTCCAGTCGGCCTGGCCGGGCCACCACTGGCCGAGGCAGCCGGGCAGGTCGGGGCAGGCGAGCGCGGCGTAGTTGGAGCTGGTCCAGCCGCCGAGCGCGATCTGCAGCACCAGCACCACCAGCGCGACGACGCCGGGCAGGAAGGCACGGCGGGTCACGCGGGGCGCGGACACCGCCCGCTGGCGCCGCGCCTCCAGGATGAGCCAGAAGGTGAGCCCGAGCGTGGCGAGACCACCGAGCAAATGCGCGACGACGATCAGCGGCTTGACCAGCAGGGTCACGGTCCACATGCCGAGCAGGCCCTGGAAGATGACCAGCGCCAGCAGCACCACCGGCAGGCCGACCGGTTGGCGGGAGTCGCGCCGGTTGGCCAGCGCCAGGCCGGCGATGCCGACGATGCTCAGGCCGAGCGTCGTCGCCACGTAGCGATGGATCATCTCGTGCCAGGCCTTGTGGGTCTCCAGCGGCTTGTCCGGGAAGGCCTGCGCCGCCGCCGCGTGCTCGTGCTCCTCGTTCGGCACGGTGAGCTGGCCGTAGCAGCCCGGCCAGTCCGGGCAGCCCAGGCCCGCATCGGTGAGCCGGACCCAGGCGCCAAGGACCACCACGGTGAGGGCGAGTGCGGCAGCGAGGTAGAGCAGGCGTTGGTAGGTGGCGTACATGGCGTGTCCCTGGATCAGCCGATGGTGGATATCTTCAGCAGGCGCTGCAGGTCGGTGTGGATGGCCTTCATGGTGGTGCCGGCAGGGTAGCGCATCACGAGGTTGCCGAGCGGGTCGCTGAGGAAGAGGTCGCCGGCGTGGATGTCGCCGATGATGCCGACCAGCTCCTGCACCTCGATGGGCGCCTCGACGATGCCGAGGCCCGGGTGCTCGGCGCCGAGGAAATCCCGGGCTGCCGTGCCCGAGGTCACCAGGTACAGGCGCTGCACCCGGTCCATGTCCCGGCCCAGCGCGCGGCGGACCTGCCGGATCTCGACCAGTGTCTGCTGGCAGCTGTCGTCGCACTGGCCCGGGCCGGCGTAGATGAGGGTCCACTTGCCATACAGCTGCGCGGTGCCGGCAGGGTCGCCGAGCAGCGTCATGCCGACGTCCGGCATGGGCCGCGGTGGCAGGAAGAGTTCGCCGTGCTGCGTGGTGCCGCCGGGCCGCAACTCGAATCCGGTGAAATACAGCGCCATCGCCACCGCCATCGGCCCGAGGAACACCACGGCGAGCAGCAGCAGGGTGCGGCGGCCCCGGTTGGCCGTTGGCGGGCTGGCGGTGCTGTCGGTCATGGCGGGGGGGCGGAGCGCCTGCGCAGGTTCAGGGCCGCATAGATTACGACGAGCGCCACCGCCAGCGCGAACCATTGCACCGCGTAGCCCAGGTGCTGCTGCGGTGCCATCAGCGCCGGCCGCCAGTCGCGCAGGTAGCCGTCGGCTTCATCCGCGGCGAGCAGCACCTGGAAATCCCTCACCGGGTAGCCGGCGGCCGCGCCGATCTCCGCCGTCGTCGGGAAAAGCAGGCGGCGAGGCCAGGGGTCCTGCGGTGATGGCGCCGGAGCGGCACCCGCGCTGAGCGCCGGGCGCGGCAGCATGTCCAGATAGCCGCTGATGCGCCGCTGCCCGGTACCGACCGCGACCCCGGGCAGCTGGCCGCGGTCCGCGCCCTCGGGCACCCAGCCGCGGTTGACCAGCACGGCCGGCCCGTCGCCGAGCAGTGGTGTCAGGACCTCGTAGCCGGCCTGGCCGCCGTGGCTGCGGGCATCGAGCAGCACCTGGTGGGCGGCATCGTACCGCCCCTGCAGGATCACCCGCCGGTAGCGCAGCGCACCGAGGGGACCGGCGCCTGGCGGCGGCAGCGCCACGGTGGCGGCGTTGCTGCCGGAATCGAAGGCCTCAAACAGCGCGCGCTTCTGCGCACCGCGGTCGAGTTGCCAGAAACCGAGGCCGACGAACAGTCCGCCGAGCAGCAGCGTGCCCAGGGTCGCCCACCAGGGCGGTCGGAACCTTGCTCTTGGACCCCTCACGGTTTAGCGTGCCCTGGGCGCCGTCATGCCGGCGGCTTGCGGTGGCGCAGATGAAACTGGTGGTCATTGTCCTTCTTCTGGGCATCCTCGCGAGCCTGGGCTCGGGGCTTTTCTTCCTGATGAAGGACCGTGACGGCTCGCGCCGCGTGCTGAACGCGCTGACCATCCGCATCGCGCTGTCGGTGGCGCTCTTCCTGTTCCTCTTCGTCGCCTGGTACGCGGGCTGGATCGAGCCGCACGGCGTCACCAGCCGCTGATCCGGGCGCCTGGCGGCCCCGGCCAGCGGGCCGGCCGCTGCGCTACAGCCAGTAGACGAAGATGAACAGGCCCAGCCAGACCACGTCGACGAAGTGCCAGTACCAGGCCACGCCCTCGAAGGCGAAGTGGCGGTCCGGGGTGAAGTGGCCGCGCAGGCAGCGCAGCCAGATCACCGTCAGCATGATCGCGCCGATGGTGACGTGCAGGCCGTGGAACCCGGTCAGCATGAAGAACGTCGTGCCGTAGATGCCGCTCTTCAGGGTCAGGTTCAGCTCGGTGAAGGCGTGGTTGTACTCGTAGGCCTGGAACCCGAGGAAGATGAAGCCGAGGATGAAGGTGCAGGCCAGCCAGAAGGCCACCTGTCCGCGATGGTTCGCCTTCAGCGCGTGGTGGGCGATGGTCAGCGTCACGCCGCTGGTGAGCAGGATCGCCGTGTTCAGCGCCGGGATTCCCCATGCCCCCATGGTCTGGAAATGGCCGCCGATCTGGCCGGGGCCGTTGGACGGCCACTCGTTCTCGAAGCCGCGCCACAGGAACAGGTTGGTCCAGGGGTCGGAACCTTCGCCGCCCAGCCAGGGCAGCGACAGCTGCCGGGCATAGAACAGGGCGCCGAACAGCACGGCGAAGAACATGACTTCGGAAAAGATGAACCAGCCCATGCCCATGCGGAAGGAGCGGTCGACCTGCAGGTTGTAGAGCCCGCCCTCGCTCTCGCCGATGACCTGGCCGAACCAGCGGAACATCATGAAGACCAGCATCAGGAAGCCGGCCACCATGAGCCACTCGCCACCGCTGGTGCCGTTCAGCAGCACCGAGAAGCCGATGAGCAGGGTGAACAGCGCGACCGACCCGATGATGGGCCAGTGGGTGCCATGGGGAACGTAGTACTTCTGGGCGGTGGCGTGAGCCATTGCGATCCTTCCTTCAGCTGCGGGACGCGGCCGTGGCGGTGGCGGCCTGGGGTTTCACGTAGAGCGTATACGAGAGGGTGATGCGGTCGACGTACTCCGGCAGTGCCGGATCGAGGTAGAACTGCACGCGCAGGTCGCGCTGCTCGGCGGGCGCGAACTCCTGGGCCTGGAAGCAGAAGCATTCCGTCTTCCTGAAGTACTTCGCGCCCTCGCCCGGGGCGATGCTCGGCACCGCCTGGCCGACCAGGTGGCGGTCGGTCAGGTTGCGGGCCAGGAAGGCCACGTCATAGAGCTTGCCCGGCTCGACCTCGATCGACGTGGTTTCCGGACGGAACTCCCAGGGGGCGTACTCGTTGACCGTGGCGACGAACTCCACCGCCACGCGCCGGTGCGCGTCCACCGTCGTCGGCGCGGCAGCCGCCACGTCGGAGGGACGACCGCCGATGCCGGTGATGTCGCAGATCAGGTAGTAGAACGGCACCAGCAGGAAGCCGAAGCCGAACATCGCCACGGCCATCAGGCCCAGCCTGAAGGTCAGGCGGCGGTGGCTGCGCTTTTCCGGCTCCGCGATCATGCCTGCATCAGCCCGCCAGGTGGCGCGAGGCCTCGATCAGGAAATAGCTCGCGTAGACCGCCAGCGCCAGCAGCGCCAGCAGCCAGGCGTTGCGCCGCACGCGTCGTCGCAGCTGATCCTGCTCGCCGCTGGTCACTTGACCTCCGGTGCCTCCTGGAAGGTGTGGTACGGGGCCGGCGAGGGCACCGTCCACTCGAGGCCGCGGGCCTCGTCCCAGACCTGGGATGTGGCCTTGGCACCGCCGCGCACACACTTGATGACCACCCAGACGAACAGCAGCTGGCTGAAGCCGAAGCCGAAGGCGCCGATGCTCGACCACATGTTCCAGTCGGCGAACTGCGTGGCGTAGTCCGGGATGCGGCGGGGCATGCCCGCCAGGCCAAGGAAGTGCTGCGGGAAGAACAGCAGGTTGACGAAGATGGTCGACAGCCAGAAGTGCAGCTTGCCGAGCTTCTCGTCGTACATGTGGCCGGTCCACTTCGGCAGCCAGTAGTACGCGCCGCCGAGCGCGGCGAACAGCGCGCCCGGCACCAGCACATAGTGGAAGTGGGCGACGATGAAGTAGGTGTCGTGGTACTGGAAGTCCACCGGCACCAGCGCCATCATCAGCCCGGAAAAGCCGCCGATGCTGAACATGAAGAGGAAGCCGACCGCGAACAGCATCGGGGTCTCGAAGGAGATCGAGCCCTTCCACATGGTCGCCGTCCAGTTGAAGATCTTCACGCCGGTCGGTATCGAGATCAGCATCGTCGACAGCATGAAGAACATCTCGCCCGCCAGCGGCATGCCCACCGTGAACATGTGGTGGGCCCAGACGATGTAGGAGAGGAAGCCGATCGCCGCCGTCGCGTACACCATCGAGTCATAGCCGAACAGCGGCTTGCGCGAGAACGTCGGGATGATCTGCGAGATGATGCCGAAGGCCGGGAGGATGATGATGTACACCTCCGGGTGGCCGAAGAACCAGAAGATGTGCTGGAACAGCACCGGGTCGCCGCCACCGGCGGCCTGGAAGAAGCTGGTGCCGAAGAACTGGTCGGTGAGCAGCATGGTGACGCCGCCGGCCAGCACCGGCATGGCGCCGATCAGCAGGTAGGCGGTGATCAGCCAGGTCCAGGCGAACAGCGGCATCTTCATCAGCGTCATGCCCGGGGCGCGCATGTTCATGACCGTGACGATGATGTTGATCGACGCCATGATCGAGGAGATGCCGAGCAGGTGCACCGAGAAGATCAGGAAGGGGAAGGCATCGCCCGTCTGCAGCACCAGCGGCGGGTACATCGTCCAGCCCGAAGCCGGGCCGCCGCCCGGCATGAGCAGCGTCGACAGCAGCATGACGGCCGCGAAGGGCAGCAGCCAGAACGACCAGTTGTTCAGCCGCGGCAGCGCCATGTCCGGGGCGCCGATCATCATCGGGATCATCCAGTTGGCGAAGCCGGCGAAGGCCGGCATGATCATGCCGAACAGCATGATCAGCGCGTGCACCGTGGTCATCTGGTTGAAGAAGTCCGGATGGACGAACTGCAGGCCGGGCTGGAACAGTTCGGCGCGGATCACCAGCGCCATGGCGCCGCCCACGAACAGCATCACCAGCGCGAACACCAGGTACAGCGTGCCGATGTCCTTGTGATTGGTGGTGGTGATCCAGCGCATCAGGCCCTTCGGCGGCCCGTGGTCATGGTCGTCGTGGCCGTGGCTGTGGTCGTGCTTGTGCTCGGCGTGTTGCGTGGCGCTCATTGCTTGCTGCTCCCTTGCTGCATGCCTGGCGCGGCGGGCCGCGCTGGCTGCACTTGATGACTGGTGTTGGCTGGCGGGTCCCGGATGCCCGGCTCAGGTGCCGCTGGCGGCGGTTGCCGCGGCGGCCCCTGCGGTGGCCACCTGGGTGCCGGCCTTCTGCTCCGCCAGCCAGGCCGCGAACTTCTCCTTCGGCAGCACCTCGACCACGATGGGCATGAAGCCATGGTCCTTGCCGCAGAGCTCGGCGCACTGGCCACGGTAGGTGCCGGGCTCGTCCACCTTGAACCAGCCCTCGTTGATGTAGCCCGGGATGGCGTCGCGCTTCACGCCGAAGGGCTGCATCCACCAGGCATGGTTGACGTCATTGGAAGTGAGCAGGTAGCGGATCTTCACGCCGGCCGGAATCACCAGCGGCCGGTCGACCTCCAGCAGGTAGTGCTCGACCGAGTACGGGTCGATGCCGGAATTGCGCTGGCGCGCGACGTTGCTGGTCTGGGCGAGGCTGCTGTAGAAGCTCACGTCCTGGTCGACGTACTCGTAGTTCCACTTCCACTGGAAGCCGGTGATCTTGATGGTCATCTCCGAGCCGCGCGTGTCCTCGATGAACACCAGCTCGCGTGCCGCGGGCACCGCCAGGAACACCAGCACCAGCACCGGCAGTGCCGTCCAGATGATCTCGGCCGTGGTGCTGTGGTCCCAGGTGGCCGCCCTGGCGCCCCTGGATTTGCGGAAGGCGAACATCGCGTAAATCATGACGGCGAACACCGCGGCGCCGATCACCACGCAGACCCACAGCACCAGCATGTGCAGGTCATAGGTGCGGCGGCTGATCTCGGTGACGCCGGGTGGCAGGTTGAGCTGCCAGGCGGCGTGGGCGGCGGGCAGGGCCAGCAGGCCGCAGACGGCGGCCAGGATTCGGGCGCTGAGGGATCGCGGTGACGACATCGGGTGTTCCTACAAACTGGTCAACCAGGACATTGCAAAACCTTCATTCGCCGGCGCCGCCGGCTCGCGGTGCGCGGATCAGTTCCGCCAGCCGCTGCCGCAGGCTCTCGCGTTCCGGCTCCGTGAGGAACGCGCCGACCTCCACCATCCGGCCCATGGAGCCCAGCAGCAGCCGGCTGGGCCAGCTGGCATGGGCCGCCGGCCTGAGCTGCACGCGGGTCCAGGCCCGGATGAAGCGGACCTCGACCTGGTGGGGCCCGTTGCTGCGGGCGACCACCACGTCACGCTCGTCGATGCTGATCCGCTCGCGGATACGGCCGCGGCGCAGGCTCAGCACCAGCGCCGTGCCCAGTCCGAGCAGTTCGAGACCGGCGAACGGCAACACCGGCCACAGGCCCGCTGCCGTACACGCGCCGGCGGTCGCCAGGGCCAGGGCCGAGGCCGAGCAAAAAAAGAGGGTGGCGGTGCGGGGCGTGAGGGAGCAGTTAGGACTGAGCTCGAGCAGGTGCACTGACGGTCCTTCCGGCTTCTTGTCGCGCCCCCCTGAAACCGGAACCCCGCCCGGCAGTCCGGGCTATGGTAAGGGATGCCCGGAAAGCGCGCAATTCAGGCTTTCCGAGGCCTGCTTCGTGTTCTCAGGGTGGCCGCCGGCGCAATCGCTCCAGGGAAATCTCGACCTCGCCCCGCTCTCCCCGTGTCGCGCCGCGATCGCCGGTCCACGCCTGGCCATAGAGGACTTCCAGCGTGGTGTGCAGGTTGCCGTCATGGCTGCGCCCGGCTTCGAGGGCCTGCAGCATGGCGCGCCAGCGGCCCGGAGCGGTGAGGCTGCGCCGGCGGCGGGGCCCGAGGTCGCTGGCGCCGACGCCACGCAGGTCGGCCACCAGGCGTCCCGTGTCCCGGTAGGTCACCGTCAGGTTCTCGGCGTCCACCACCGGCTCGGCGAAGCCTGCGCGGATCAGCGCATCGCCCAGGTTGTGCATGTCGGTGAATGACAGCGTGTGCGGCTGCTGGTCCACCCGACCCCAGGCGCTGCGCAGCTCCCGCAGCGTCTGCGGCCCGAGGGTCGTCAGCAGCAACAGCCCGGGCACCCGCAGCACGCGGCGCACCTCGGCCAGGACCGCATCGGGATCCTCGCACCAGTGCAGCAGCATGCCGGCGACCACCAGGTCGACGGACCGGCTGGCGAATGGCAGGGCCGCGGCATCCGCGCAGATCCGGTCCCAGGGCTGCGCGGCGGCGCCGGGCATGGCCGGTACCAGGTCGATTGCGAGCAGATGGGCCTGCGGGTAGCGGGCGGCCAGTGCCGCGGTGGCTTCGGGTGGGCCCGCGCCCAGGTCGAGGATGGTCGCAGGCTGCAGGCTGACGAGGTCCAGCCGCTCGAGCAGCCGGGCGCGGATCTCCGCATGCATGAAATCGGCGGCCGCATAACCCGCCGCGACCTTGCGGAAGGCCCGGGCGACGGCCTTGCGGTCGGGGCCGGTCGCCTGCCCGCCCATGCCGCGCCGCCGGGCCTAGTGGCTGCCGGCGGCCAGCGGCTCGGGTCGCAGCCCCAGGCGATCCAGCAGCAACCGGTCGCGGTCGGCAGCCGGGTTCGGGGTGGTCAGCAGACGCTCGCCGAAGAAGAGCGAATTGGCGCCGGCGAAGAAACAGAGCGCCTGCATCTCGTCGCTCATGTCGGTGCGCCCGGCCGAGAGGCGCACATGGGAAGCCGGCATGAGGATGCGCGCCAGTGCGATGACCCGCACGAAATCCAGCGGGTCCACCGCCGCGGTGCCGGCGAGCGGCGTGCCCTCGACCTGCACCAGCTGGTTGATGGGCACGCTGTCCGGATGTGCCGGGAGCGTCGCCAGGGTATGCAGCAGTTCCACCCGGTCGCGCAGCGCCTCGCCCAGGCCGATGATGCCGCCGCAGCAGACCTTGAGGCCCGCGGTGCGCACGTGCTGCAGGGTTTCCAGGCGGTCCCGGTAGCTGCGGGTGCTGATGACCTGCGGGTAATGGCGCTCGGAGGTGTCCAGGTTGTGGTTGTAGTAGTCGAGCCCGGCCTCCTTCAGCTGGCGGGCCTGGGACTCGCTGAGCATGCCGAGGGTGGCGCAGGTCTCCAGGCCCAGTGCACTGACCTCGCGGATCAGCCCGGCAAACTGCTCCACCTGCTTCGGCCTGGGCGAGCGCCAGGCCGCGCCCATGCAGAAGCGGGTGGCGCCGCCGGCCCGGGCGGCCCGCGCGCGCTCGAGGACTTCCGTGCTGTCCATCATGTGCCCGGCATCGACGCCGGTGTCGTAGTGCACGCTCTGCGGGCAGTAGGCGCAGTCCTCGGGGCAGCCGCCGGTCTTCACGCTGACCAGGGTGCTGATCTGCACCGCGTTCGGATCGAAATGCTGGCGATGGACGCTGTGGGCGCGGAACAGCAGATCGTTGAAGGGCAGGCTGGCCAGGGCCCAGACCTCGTCCAGGGTCCAGTCGTTGCGGATGGCGGGCGAGTCGGACACGGGCGGGACCTTGTATCTCGTTGAAATGGGGCCGATGGGAGCTGGCGCCGCCGGCCTCCCATGACGAGGCTGGCAGTATCGAAACCGCCTCCCCGGCTGTCAACCTGCGCCCATGAGCAAAGTCGACGAGTGGCTCGCCTGGCTGGTGCCGCGCCGCTGCGTTCTCTGCAACGCACCGAGCGGTGCTGGCCTGGTCTGTGCGGCTTGCGGGGCCGACCTGCCCTGGCTGCCGGCCCCGGTCGCTCCCTCGGCGCTGTTCGCGCCTCTTTCTTATGAGTATCCGGTGGACCGGCTGGTCCTGGGCGCCAAGTTCCAGCGCCAGCTGTCCCATGCCCGCGCGCTGGGCGAACTGCTGGCCGGAGCACTGGAAGCCCGCGCCGGCAGCGCCTGCCCGGGTTCGGCCGCCCGGCCCGAGGTGCTGCTGCCGGTGCCCCTGCACCCACGCCGGCTCGCCGAGCGCGGCTACAACCAGGCGCTGGAGCTGGCCCGGCCCGTGGCGGAGCGGCTGGGCCTGGAGCTCGCGCCGCGGCTGGCCCGGCGGCAGCGCGCCACGGCCGGGCAGACGGGGCTGAGTCGCCCCGCACGCCGGCGCAACGTCCGCGATGCCTTCGTGGCCGGCGACTGCAGCGGGCTGCGGGTCGCCGTGGTGGATGACGTGGTCACCACGGGCAGCACGGTCGCGGCCCTGGTGCGCGCCCTGCGGGTTGCGGGTGCGGCCGGGGTCGAGGTGTGGGCCGCGGCGCGGACGCTGTGACCGGCGTCAGGCCGGCCGGAAGGTGAAATCCAGGACGATGCCGGCGAACACCGCCGCACCGACCCAGTGGCTGTGCAGGAAGGCAAGGAAGCAGCGGGCCGGATCGCGGTCGGCGATCAGGCGGCGCTCGTGCAGCATCAGGGCCGAGGCCACCAGCAGTGAGCCGAAATACCAGGGCCCCATCGCCGCCAGCTGCCCGGCCAGCGCCAGCGCCAGCACCAGCACGATCATCAGCAGGCTCACGATGAACACATCGGCACTGCCGAAGAGGATGGCGGTGGACTTCACCCCCACCTTCAGGTCGTCGGCACGATCCGCCATGGCGTACATGGTGTCGTAGATCAGGGCCCAGACCACCACCGACAGCCACAGCAGCCAGGCGAGTCGCGGCACGGCGCCCGTCTGCGCGGCGAAGGTCATGGGGATGCTCCAGCCGAAGGCGGCGCCGAGCACCAGCTGGGGCGCGGCGACGATGCGCTTCATGAAGGGATAGGCCACCGTCAGCAGGCCGCCGGCCACCGCCAGCAGCTGCGCGAGGCGGTTGAGCTGGAGGGCCAGGGCGATCGCCACCAGCGACAGGGCGACGAACAGCCCCAGGGCTTCCTGGGGCGTGACGCGCCCGGCGGCCAGCGGGCGGTCACGGGTGCGCTCGACGTGCGGGTCGAGGTCGCGGTCGGCCCAGTCGTTGATGACGCAGCCTGCCGAGCGCATGACCACCACGCCGAGCACCATGATGCTGAAGACCATCGGCTGCGGTCGTCCATCGCCGGAGATCCACAAGGCCCAGAGCGTCGGCCACAGCAGCAGCCAGATACCCACCGGGCGGTCGAGGCGCATCAGCCGCGCATACTCACGCAACGCCATGGATCCGGTGCCTGCTCCCCGACCTGCAGCTGGTTTCATACGGCTCCGTAGCGATCGGCCTCGCCGATCCAGCGGTGGATGAGGGGTTCTGCCAGCTCCGGGTTGCGGGCGAGCACGTCCTGGCCCAGGCGCTGCACCCAGGGTGCAAGGTCGGCGTCGCGCAGCAGGTCGGCCACGCGCAGCTGCGTCAGGCCGGTCTGCCTCGTGCCGAGGACTTCGCCGGGTCCGCGCAGTTCCAGGTCTTTCTGTGCCACCACGAAGCCATCGTTGGTTTCGCGCATCACCTGCAGGCGCTCGCGCGCCATCCCCTGGAGCGGGGGCTGGTAGAGCAGCACGCAGTGGCTGGCGGCGGCGCCACGCCCGACGCGGCCGCGCAGCTGGTGCAGCTGGGCGAGGCCCATGCGCTCGGCATTCTCGATGATCATCAGCGTGGCCTCCGGCACGTCCACACCGACTTCGATGACCGTGGTGGCCACCAGCACCTGCAGCGTTCCGGCGGCGAACTCGCGCATCACGGCGTCCTTGTCCTCCGGCTTCATGCGGCCATGGACCAGGCCCACGGCCAGTCCGGGCAGCGCTGCCGCCAGCATCTCATGGGTGGATTCGGCAGCCTGGTAGTCGAGTTCCGCGGAATCCTCGATCAGCGGGCAGACCCAGTAGGCGCGGTGGCCGGCGCTGGCGGCCTCGCGCACGCGGGCGACCACCTCGGCGCGGCGCCGGTCGGGCAGCGCGATGGTCTGCACCGGCTGGCGGCCCGGCGGCAGCTCGCGGATCACCGAGCTGTCCAGGTCCGCGTACAGCGTCATGGCCAGGGTGCGCGGGATCGGCGTGGCAGTCATCACCAGCTGGTGCGGGCGCTGGCTGCCGGCGGCGCCCTTCTGCATCAGCGCGAGGCGCTGGTGGACACCGAAGCGATGCTGCTCATCGACGATCATCAGCGCCAGGCTGCGGTAGGTCACGCCCTCCTGGAACAGGGCGTGGGTACCGATCACCACCTGGCCGCGACCGCTGCCGATGGCCTCGAGGGCGTGCTGCCGCTCGCGACGGCCGAGGCTGCCGCTCAGCCAGACGGGTTCGATGCCGAGCGGTGCCAGCCAGCGCGTGAAACTGCGCCGGTGCTGCTCGGTCAGGAGTTCCGTGGGCGCCATGACCGCGACCTGGTGGCCGTTCTCGACGGCGCGCAGCGCCGCCGCGGCCGCCACCACGGTCTTGCCGCAGCCGACATCGCCCTGCACCAGGCGCAGCATCGGCTGCGGCTGCATGAGGTCGGCATCGATCGCCGCGAGCGCCTCGCGCTGGCCTGTGGTGAGCTCGAAACCGAGACCGGCGAGGAAGCGCTCGCGCAGGCCATCGCGCGCCGGCAGCGGCAGGGCCGCGTCCTGGCGGGCGCGCTCGCGCAGGCGTCTCAGGCTGAGGTGATGCGCCAGCATTTCCTCCAGCGCCAGCCGGCGCTGCGCCGGGTGGCGGCCGGCCGCGAGCCGCGCCAGGTCCACCCCCGGCGGCGGGCGGTGCAGCGTATGCAGTGCTTCGTGCAGGCCGGGCATGGCATTGCCGTCCGGCAGTCGCCCTTCCAGCCAGTCCGGCAGCAGTGGCAGGTACCGCTCCAGCGCCTGTGTTGCCAGGGCACGCAGGCGGAATTGCTGCAGGCCTTCGGTCGAGGGATAGACCGGTGTCAGTGCCTGTTCGAGGGTGAGCTGCTCGTCGGCGCCGAGGAACTGGTACTCCGGGTGCACCATCTCCAGGCCGCCCGGCCCGCTGCGCGCTTCACCGAAGCAGAGCACGCGGCGACCGCGGGCCAGCTGCTCCTGCTGTGCCTTGCTGAAGTAGAAGAAGCGCAGCGTGATCATGCCGGTGCCGTCGCCGATGCGGCAGAGCAGGCTGCGCCGGCGGCGGAACACGATCTCCGCCAGCGCCACCTCGCCGGCGACCACCACCCGGCTGCCTGGCACGACGGCGCCGATGGGGGTCAGCCGCGTACGGTCTTCGTAACGCTGCGGCAGCAGGAACAGCAGGTCAGCCGGCTGCCTGACGCCGAGCCGTGCGAGCTTCTCCGCCAGCGCCGGGCCGACGCCGTGCAGGTCGGTCAGCTCCCGGGGAATCGCGGCCGGCATCGCCACGGCGGCCGTTCAGCCGGCGAGGATGGCGTCGGCCTCCACTGCCGCGCCCTTCGGCAGGGCCGATACGCCAATGGCGGCACGGGCGGGAAAGGGCTGCGGGAAGTACCCGGCCATGATCTCGTTCACCGCGGCGAAGTGGCCGAGGTCGGTGAGGTACACGGTGACCTTCACGGCCTGCTCGAGTCCGAGCCCGGCTGCCGCGGCCACCGCCGCCAGGTTGCGGAACACCTGGTGGATCTGCTCGCGGATGTCGCCGGCCACCAGCTGGCCGGTGGCCGGATCCAGCGGGATCTGGCCGGAGATGTAGACCATGCCGCCGGCGCGGATCGCCTGGGAATAGGTGCCGATGGCGGCGGGCGCCTGCGCCGTGCTGATGACCTGCTTCGACATGGAGAACCTCGATGCGGCTGCCGGAACCCGGAAACGGCGCCCATGATCGGTCATTCGGCCGCCGGGCACTAGGGTCAGGCGCAGCTGCGGGTGACCTTCTTCACCGCCGCCATGTGGCGGATGCTGCGGATGACCTGGGCGAGCTGCTTGCGGTCGCGCACCAGGATGGAGAACACCAGTGCCGCGGTATCCTCGAGCCGGTCGTCCACCGAGACCTGCTCGATATTCGAACCGGCGTCGCCGATGCGCGAGGCGACTTCGGCCAGCACCCCGGGCTTGTTGTCGACTTCCACGCGGATCTCGCTGGAGAATTCGCGCTCGATGCCGGTCTCCCAGGTGACCGGGATCCACTTGTGCGGCTGCTTGCGGTACTCGCTGAGGTTGCCGCAGGTGTTGCGGTGGATGACCACGCCGCGCCCGGCGCTGAGGTAGCCCATGATCGCGTCGCCGGGCAGCGGATGGCAGCAGCGCGCGTAGCTCACCACCAGGCCCTCGGTGCCGGCGATGGTGATGGGCGAGGCCTTGCCCGCGGCACCCGTGGGCTCGCCCGCCGGCGGCGCCTCGGTCTCGGCACCCTCCTGCAGCAGCACCTTGGCGACCACCGGCGCGAGGCGCTCGCCGAGGCCGATCTGCTCGAACAGTTCGTTGGCGCTGGCGAGGCCGAGCTCGTCGAGCAGCTTCTGCATCTGCTCGCGGCTGACCTTGCGCAGCGCGGAGCGGAAGTCGCGCAGCGACTGGTCGAGCAGGCGCCGGCCGAGCTCGCGTGCCTCGCTCTGCTGCAGGTTCCTGAGGAACTGGCGGATGGCGGCCCGCGCCTTGGCGGAGACCACGAAGTTCACCCAGGCCGGATTGGGGCGCGCCGTCTTCGCGGTGATGATCTCCACCGTCTCGCCGTTGTTGAGCGTGGTACGCAGCGGCACCAGGCGTCGGTCGATCTTCGCGGCCACGCATCGGTCGCCGACGCCGGTGTGCACGGCGTAGGCGAAATCCACGCAGGTGGCGCCGCGGGGCAGGCGCAGGATGTCGCCCTTGGGCGTGAACACGTAGACCTTGTCGGGGTAGAGGTCCACCTTGACGTGTTCGAGGAATTCCTCGGAATCCGCCGCCTGCTGCATTTCGCTGATGCTGGCGAGCCATTCGCGGGCGCGGGCCTGCGGCGGCAGGGCCTCGGGTTCGTTGCCGGGTTCCTTGTACTGCCAGTGCGCGGCAATGCCGCTCTCGGCGATGCGGTCCATCTGCTCGGTGCGGATCTGCACCTCGATGGGGATGCCGTTGGGCCCGAGCAGCACGGTATGCAGCGACTGGTAGCCGTTGACCCGCGGGATGGCGATGTAGTCCTTGAACTTTCCGGGCATCGGCTTGTAGAGCTGGTGCACGATGCCCAGACCGCGGTAGCAGCTGTCGACGTCGGGCATGATGAGCCGGAAGGCGAAGACGTCGGCGATTTCCGAGAGCGACTGCTTCTTGCGCAGCATCTTGCGGTAGATGCTGTACAGGTGTTTCTTGCGGCCCAGCACCTTGCCGGGGATGCCGGCATCCTTCAGCGCCTTCTCCAGCCGGTCCTCGATCTTCCTCACGAACTGGCGCTGGTTGCCCTCGGCCTTGCGCACCGCGCGGTCCAGCACCCGGTAGCGGAAGGGGTAGGCATGGCGGAAGCCGAGGTCCTCGAGCTCGGTCTTCACGCTGTTGATGCCGAGCCGGTTGGCGATGGGGGCGTAGACCTCGAGCGTCTCGCGGGCGATGCGGCCCTGCTTCTCCGGCGGCATGGCCTCCAGCGTCTGCATGTTGTGCAGCCGGTCCGCGAGCTTCACGAGGATGACGCGGATGTCCTCCACCATCGCCAGCATCATCTTGCGGAAGCTCTCGGCCTGCGCTTCCGCGCGGCTGGTGAAGGAGAGCTGGTCGAGCTTGCTTACGCCGTCCACCAGCGCCGCCACCTCGGGGCCGAAGCACTTCTGGATGTCGGTCTTCGCGGCGGGCGTGTCCTCGATGACGTCGTGCAGCAGCGCCGCCTCGATGGTCTGGTGGTCGAGGCGCAGCTGCGCGAGGATGCTGGCGACGGCCACCGGGTGGGTGATGTAGGGCTCGCCGGAGCGGCGCTTCTGGCCGGCATGGGCGGCGGCGGCGAACTCGAAGGCCGTTTCGACCCGCTTGAGCTGGTCGGGTGGCAGGTATTCCAGGCGCGCGAGGAGCTGGCGCAGCCCGAAGTTGCGCCGGCCCATCAGCGGCAGCCTGTCGAGCAGCAGGGCCCCGTAATCCATGAATGGATTTTAGCGGGGCAGGCAGGCCCTTTCCGGGCTTATTTCAAGGAGCGGCGCGACGCAGCGGTCAGATGAGGTCGGAATCGTCGTTCATGTTGATCGGCTGGTTGGCCAGCAGATCGTTGGCCTGCTCGGTGGCGAACAGGTCGGCGGGCGTGGGATCGGCCTCGGTGAGGATCTCGGGGCCGACGAGGCCCTCGGCGATCTCGCGCAGGGCGAGCACGGTGGGCTTGTCGTTTTCCCAGTCGAGCTGCGGCGGGGCGCCGTTGGCGAGCCGCCGGGCACGCTTGGCGGCGACCATGACGAGTTCGAAGATGTTTTCGACGTTGCCGAGGCAGTCTTCGACGGTGATTCTGGCCATGGTGCGCTGTCCGGGGGGGAGTCGTTTTGGGGGTGCAAAGGCTAACCGGGTGGAGGGCGGGGCGCAACCTTGGACCGAAGTGGCCGCCCTTGGGGCGGGAGACATCAGCTGCCGCCGAACCGCCCGGAGGCGGGGGGCCTCCAAACCAAGCGAGTATCGGGGAGCGACTTTGGAGGCCCCCCGCCGCAAGGGCGGCCACCGGCCGCGGCGTCGGCTACCGGCCGCGGCGTCGGCCACCGGTCGAAGCGTCGGCCACCGGTCGAAGCGTCGGCCACCGGCCGCAAGGGCGGCCACCGCGCCGGCCCAGCGTCAGCCCGGCTTCATGCCCCGGCCAATGACCGCGGCCGCCATCCGCTGCACCGCCGGCTCCGTCGTCCGCGAGGCGGCACCGCGGCCCGCGAGGATGGCCTGCAGCGTGGCCAGTGCCCGGTCGCGATCCTCGTTGATCACCACGTAGTCGAACTCCGGCCAGTGGCTCATCTCCGACTGCGCCTCGGCCAGCCGCCGCGCGATGACGGCATCGCTGTCGGTGGCCCGGCCTCGCAGGCGGCGCTCCAGCTCGGCGAGCGACGGCGGCATGATGAAGATCAGCACGCTCTGCGGCATGCGCTGGCGCACCTGGCGGGCGCCCTGCCAGTCGATGTCGAGCAGCACGTTGCGCCCGGCAGCGGTGTGCGCCTCGATCTGCGCCCGGCCGGTCCCGTAGTAGTTGCCGAAGACGCTGGCGTACTCCAGCAACTCGCCGGCGGCGATCATGGCCTCGAAGCGCGCATGGTCGACAAAGAAGTAATCCTGCCCGTCCCTCTCGGCGCCCCGCGGCTTGCGTGTGGTGAAGGACACCGAGAAGCGCAGGCCCGGGTCGGCCGCCAGCAGGCCGCGGGTGAGCGTGGTCTTGCCGGCGCCCGAAGGTGCGCTGAGGACGAAGAGCTGGCCTGGCGACGGGGTCATGGCGGGAGAGGGGGCGGCCTGTTGCCGGTGTGTTGCGTCGCCGCTCATCGTACACTGGCCGCCGCAAGCCGCACCCGGCGTCCCTGACAGGAGACCACATGTTGCGTTCACGAGCACGATCCGCCGCCCTTGCGATGGCGGCCGCCATGGCCTGCGGTGGCGCGGCTGCTGCCGAGGAGTCCTGGCAGCACACCGCGACGGTCTACATGATCGGCGCGTCGATCGATGGCAAGGCATCCATCGGCAACCTCGACGCCGACGTGAATGTCGGCTTCGACGACATCCTCGACAACCTCGAGTTCGGTGCCATGGCGTCGTATCGCGGCAAGCGCGGCCGCTGGGCGGTGGTGGCCGATCTGATCTACATGGACCTCGAGCAGAAGAAGGACGGGCTCGGGCCGGCAGGCCGCACCCGCGCCAAGGTCGAGGGTGACCAGCTCATCACCGAGCTGGACCTGTCCTACGCGCTGACCGATCGCCTGGACGTCTACGGCGGCCTGCGGTACTGGGATCTCGACGCGGACCTGCACATCTATGGCGGCGGGCCTCTGGGCCAGACGCTCGCCGCGAGCGAGAGCGAGAGCTGGCTCGATCCGGTCGTCGGTCTGCGCTACGAGTGGCCGCTCGGCCGGGACTGGACGCTGGTGGCGCGCGGTGACATCGGCGGCTTCGGCATCGGCAGCGACTTCAGCTGGCATGCCACGGCGTTTGCTTCCTGGGCCATGAGCGAACACGCCAACCTGCTGATCGGCTACCGCCACCTCGATGTCGACTACGACGATGGCAGTGGCGCCGGCCGCTTCCGCTGGGATGTGGCCGAAGGCGGTCCCGCCCTGGGATTCGCCTGGCGCTTCTGAGGCCGGGGACCGCCGTCCTCACTCGCGCTCGTAGGCAGCCAGCGCCGCGGCCAGGTCGCGGTCATGAGGCTGCGTGCGCAGGGCTTCGCGCAGCGTGAGGATGGCGCCGGCGACATCTCCCGTGTCGTGGCGGGCAACCGCGTAGACGTAGGCCAGGCGCGCATCGGCCGGGTCGAGTTCATGGGCCCGCCGCAGTTCCATCAGGGCTTCGCGGGTGCGTCCCTGGCGGACCAGCGACAGGCCGAGCGCATGGTGGGCAACTGCCACATCCGGGTCACGCGCGAGGGCCTTGCGCAAGGTCTGCTCGGCGGCGGCTTCGTCGCCGGTGGCCCGCTGTGCATCGGCGAGGTTCACGGCCGCCTGCACGAAGCCGGGGTCCAGTGACAGCGCTGCGCGGAACGAAGCCATCGCGGAGGCCGGGTCGCCACGTTCCATGGACAGCGCGCCGAGTTCGACCTGCGCCTCCGGCCGGTCGGCGTTGAAGCGGCGGGCCGCGACCCACTCGGCCAGCGCCGCGGTGAACCGTGGCACTTCGTCACCGACGAGCCGCGACTCCGCTTCCCCGGCGAGCGAGCGGGCGGCCGCCATGCGCACCAGCCGCACGCGGTCTGTCAGTAGTGCCGGCAGGCTCTCGGCACGCAGCCCCGCATCCGCGGAGCGCAGCGCTTCGGCCGCCGTTGCCCGCGCCAGCGCATCGGTGTCGGCCAGTGCTGCGAGCGTCGCCGCCTGCATGTCGGTGCCAGCGAGATGCGTTCCGTGGGCAATGGCGCTGGCGCGCACGATCGCCGGTTGGGCCGCATCGGTGGTGAGCCTGGCCAGCCCGGCTGCCGCCGCGGGGTCGCCACGCCAGGCGGCGGCGAATGTCGTGGCAAAGCCCTGGAAGTCCGGCTTGCCCTGCGGGTACCAGGCCCTGATCGCCCCGGCCGCCCACTGCGCGCCGCGCTCCGCGTGGCAGGTGCCGCAGGCGTTCGGCGTGTCGAGCGTCACGCTCAGGTCCGGTCGCGGGATGCGCAGCGAATGGTCATGGCGCGGGTCCACCACCATGTAGGTCGTCGCCGGCATGTGGCAGGCGGTGCACGCGGCGCCCGGGGTGCCGGCCTGGTGATGGTGATGCGCGGTGGTGTCGAAGCTCGCGGGCGCATGGCATTGCGCGCAGACGGCATTGCCCGGGGCGCGCAGCCGCTGGGAATGCGGGTCATGGCAATCCGCGCAGGTCACGCCGGCGGCCTGCATGCGGCTCTGCATGAAGGAGCCCCAGGTGTAGACCTCGTCGCGCTGCTGGCCATCGGCATGGTAGAGGCCGGGCTCGATGAGTGCGGGCTGGAAGGCGTCGAGCCAGTTGTCGCCGGCGTGCACCGCGTCGGAGAACTGCCCGCGCCGCGCGTGGCAGCGGGCGCAGGTGGTGATCTCGCGCTCGCTGGTGCGCGGAACCGTGCGTGTCGCCGTGATGGCACTACCAGCCTTCCAGGCGATGCCGTGGCGTTCGTCGAGCGCCACGACGAGCCCATGGTCCGCGTCCATTGCCCGCCAGCCGTCGGCCTTCCTCGCCCAGGCGAGGTGCCTGGATGCCGGCCCATGGCAGGCTTCGCAGCCGACGCTGATTTCGGACCAGCGGGTGGCGTAGCTGCGAGTGGCCGGGTCGAAGTTCTTTCGCAGGTTGGTGGAATGGCAATCCGCGCACTGGTAGTTCCAGGTCTGGTCGATGCCGGTCCAGTGCAGGGGATTGCCGGGTTTCAGGTCCTGCCCCGGGTAGAGGTCGAACCAGCGCTGCCCTCCCGCGTCCGCGGGCCGCGTATCCCAGGCGAGGCCGAGCGCCTGCAGCCGGCCGCCGGGCAGCGGCACGAGGTACTGCTGCAGTGGACGCACGCCGAAGCTGTACCGGATCTCGAAGTCCGCAGTGACTCCATCGGGCCCGTCGGTGTGGACGAAAAAGCGGTTGTCGCGCCGGAAAAAACGCGTTTGCTCGCCATCGAATGCCACGGTTTCGCCAGCGAATCGGCCTGCCACCGAGGTGTCACCCGCAACCTGCATCGCCAGCGCGTGCTGGGATCCCGTCCATGCGGCATGTTCGCTGGCATGGCAGCCGGCGCAGGAGGCCGAGCCGACGAAGGACGGGGGAGGCAGCGCCGGTGGCTGCCGCGCAAGCAGCCACCAGGCCGTGCCCGCGACGCCGGCGAGCAGGAAGGCAGCATACAGAAGCCGGGTCACCCGACTCCGGGCATGGCGTGGCTGTGACAGGCTGGTTCCCGACATTGCAGCACGATGGTAGCCTACGGAAGACCCGGTGCTGTCCTGCACGAGGGTAAATCAGGGGGGAGTCATGACGCACAAAGTCCGCAATGCAGCCTGCCTGTGGATCATGGCCTTGTTGCCGATTCCCGGGCTGGCGCAGCAGAACCTGCCATTTGCTGACCCGCCGTCGCCGAGCACGGCCGGCCCGACCATCGCGGAGTCCCGCTACGTGCCGTCGAAGCCGGTGTCGCACCTGCCGGCAGGCGCGCCGAACATCGTCATCATCATGCTCGATGACGTCGGGCCGGCGCTGCCCGATACATTTGGCGGGCCGATCCATACGCCGACGCTGTCGCGCATCGCCCAGAGCGGCATCACCTATAACCGCTTCCACAATGCGGCCATGTGTTCGCCGACCCGGGCGTCGCTGCTGACGGGCCGCAACACCCATCGTGTCGGCTTCGGGCAGATCGCCGAGCTGGCCAACAACTGGGAGGGCTATACGGGCGAGATTCCCGCTACCACCGCTTCGATGGCCAAGGTCCTCGGCTACTACGGTTACAACACCGCGGCTTTCGGCAAGTGGCACAACACGCCGGCGGAGCAGACGACCGCCCAGGGGCCCTACGATCGCTGGCCCACCGGCCGGCTGGTCGGGTTCGATTATTTCTACGGCTTCCTGGCGGGTGAGTCATCCCAGTGGGAGCCGGCGATCGTCCGGAACACGACCCGTATCGAGACACCGGAGAAGGAAGGCTATCACTTCACCGAAGACATGGCGGGCGACGCCATCGCCTGGCTCCGGCGCCAGAATGCCCTGGCGCCACAGCAGCCGTTCTTCATGTACTGGGCGCCCGGCGCGTCCCACGGCCCGCACCATATTTTCAAGGAGTGGGCCGACAAGTACCGGGGCCGGTTCGACCAGGGATGGGACAAGCTCCGCGAGGAGATTTTCGCGCGACAGAAGAAGCTCGGCTGGATTCCGGCCAACGCCAAGCTCACGCCGCGCGCGGCCACCATGGCTGCCTGGGCGGACATTCCCGACAGCGAGAAGCCGTTCCAGAGCCGGCTGATGGAGGTGTTCGCGGGCTACACCGAGCATGCCGACACCCAGGCCGGGCGGCTGGTCGACGAGATCGAGCGGCTGGGGCTTCGCGACAACACGCTGATTTTCTATGTATGGGGCGACAACGGCTCCAGCTCCGAGGGCCAGAACGGCTCGATCAGCGAACTGCTGGCGCAGAACGGCATCCCGACGAAGATCGCGGACCACATCAAGGCCCTTCAGGGGCTCGGCGGCCTCGACGCGCTCGGCAGCCCGAAGACGGACAACATGTATCACGCAGGCTGGGCCTGGGCCGGGTCCACGCCGTTCCAGGGAACCAAGCTCAATGCCGGCCACTTCGGCGGCACGCGCACGCCGATGGCCGTCTCGTGGCCAAAAACCATCAAGGCCGACAAGGCGATCCGCAGCCAGTTCCATCACGTCAACGACATCGTGCCGACCGTCTACGACGTGCTGGGTATCCAGGCGCCGACGGAGGTGGACGGCGTGACGCAACAGCCGCTCGACGGCATCAGCATGCGGTACACCTTCGCCGATGCCAGTGCCACCGGCCGCAAGCAGGCCCAGTATTTCGAGGTCATGGGCGATCGCGGCATCTATTCCCCCGACGGCTGGTTCGCCGCGGCCTGGGGTCCGCGCATCCCGTGGGTGCCCGGGCTGCCGCCGGGTATCAAGGACTGGTCGCCGGACAAGGACACCTGGAACCTCTACGACCTCGGCAGCGACTTCGCGCAGGCCAGAGACCTCGCCGCGTCGAAGCCGCAGAAGCTGGCCGAACTCAGGCAGCTCTTCGACCGGGAGGCGAAGGCCAACCTGGTGTATCCGGTGGGTGGCGGCCTCTGGTCGATCATCTGGAGTCCGCAGTCGGCGCCGCACAATCCGGCAACCGAGTTCCACTACACGCAGGATGTGACGGGTGTTCCCGAGTTCGCGGGGCCGAAAGTCGGTTCGCGCAGCAATCTCGTGACGGTGGAGACCGAGCTCGAGGCTGATTCCTCGGGCGTGCTCTATGCGCTCGGTGCCTTCTCCGGCGGCGTCGCGCTCTGGGTCGACCAGGGCAAGCTGCACTACGAGTACAACCTGTTCGAGATCGAGCGCACGCGCCTGGAAACCGCCGCGCTGCCGGCCGGCAAGGCGAAGATCGAGGTGCAGACCACCATCGCCGCGCCACGCGGCGCGGCTGATGTCGTCATTCGCCTCAACGGGCAGCAGGTTGCCCGCGGCAGCGTCCCGCGGACGGCCGTGCTGGCCTTCACGGCCAATGACGCCTTCGACGTCGGCATGGACAGCTATTCGCCGGTGTCGGAGGCGTACTACGACCGCAAGCCGTTCAGGTTCAACGGACAGATCGGCGCGCTGCAGATCAAGTACCTGCAATAGCCGCACCGTGCCCCGCGAGGCGCGCGACCGGGGTGGTCAGTGGCGGCGCTCGAAGCGGAACACGCCGTTGGCGTCGGTGCCGCGCACCAGGTTTCCCTGCTGGTGCAGGTGATTGAGATGCGCGATGGTTTCGCCCATCGCGAAGGGGATCTGCTGGGTATCCAGCTGGCGGCGGAACAGTGTCGGCATGAGTTCGGCGGCACTGTGCGGCCCGCTGCAGGCCTCCAGCACGTCATGCAGCCGCTGCACGTGATGCTGCGCCAGGTAATCCAGCCGCGCGCTCAGGCCCGTGAAGGGAATGCCGTGGGCGGGGAGCACCAGCGTCTGTGCCGGCAGGGCGCGGAAGTTCGCCAGTGAAGCCAGGAACAGGCGCACCGGATCGGCCTCGGGGTCGAAGTGCCAGACGCCGACATGCGGGGTGATCTTCGGCAGGATCTGGTCGCCCGCCAGGAGCACGCCGAGGTCCGGGCAGTGCAGGGTGGCGTGTTCGGGTGAGTGCCCCCGGCCGATGATGACCCGCCAGTCGTGGTCGCCGATCCGCAGCAGCTGGCCATCGCGGAGTTCAACAGGGGCTTCCGGCAGCCCCGAGACGTTGCGGCGGTAGGCCGAACCCCAGTCGCCGAGCGCGTCGAGCTGCTGATCGTCGAGGCCGTGCCGGCGGAAGAAGTCCAGGCGCACACCGGGATCTTCATTGAAGACCTGGACAGCCGCCTGATGCTCCCGCGCGTTCATCCATATCCGGCAGTCGGCCTGGCCGGCCAGCCAGCAGGCAAGGCCGACGTGATCCGGGTGATAGTGCGTGACGATGACGCGCTGGATGGGTCGCCCCTGCAGGATGCCCTGCCTGGCCGCCGTCCAGCGCTCCCGGGCTGGCGCGAAATTCAGCCCGGTGTCGACCACGCACCAGCCCTCGCCATCGGCGATCAGCCACAGGTTGATGTGATCCAGCGCAAAGGGCAGCGGCATCCGCAGCCAGAAGACCCCGCGCGCGACCTCGATGGCCCCACCCGGCGAGGGCAGTTCGCTGAAGGGGAAGGCGATGCCGTCTGGCGTCGGCTGGGAAATGAGGTTCTCCATGCGGTTGGGTACGGGGCGGGGGCTGGCGGCTACTCGATGTTCTGCACCTGCTCCCTCATCTGCTCGATCAGCACCTTGAGATCGACCGCGTGGCGCGTGGTCTCGGCGTCCGCGGACTTGGACGCCAGGGTGTTGGCCTCGCGGTTGAATTCCTGGAGCAGGAAGTCGAGACGCCGGCCGGCGGGCTCGCCGGGCTTCTTCATGGTGGCGCGGAACTCGGCCACATGCCCTTCGAGCCGGTCGAGTTCCTCGCTGACGTCGAGCTTCTGGGCGATGAGCACCAGCTCCTGCTCGAGGCGCTCCGGGTCGATGCCGGTGGCGAGGCTGCGCACGCGCTCGGCGAGTTTCTCGCGGATGGCCTGCAGCACCAGCGGCAGGCGTGCGCGAACGGCGGCGACGCGTATCAGGATCTCCGCGCAGCGTCCCTCGAGCAGCTCGTGGATCCGCAGGCCTTCGCGGGCGCGGCTGGCGGCGAGTTCGGCGACGGCGCGTTCCAGCCCCGCGAGAGCCAGCGGCAAGGCGCTCTCCACTTCAGGCTGCGGTTCCTCGAGGACGCCCGGCCAGCGCAGGATGTCCACCGGGTCGAGGGCTGCGGGGTTGCCGATGGCGCCGCCGAGGGTGGCGGCGTGGCCGATGATCTCGCGTGCCAGCGCCAGGTTCAGGCGTGCGGGTGTCCTGCCGTCCGTGGCGCTGCGCACCGCGAGGGTGGCGTCGACCTTGCCCCTGCGCAGGCCGCGGGCGATGGCCTGGCGGGCGTCGGCCTCGATGGCGCGGAAGCCCTCCGGCAGCTTCAGCTGCGCTTCGAGGAAGCGGTGGTTGACCGACCGCAGCTCCCACAGCATGAGGCCCAACGGCGAGTCGGTCTCGCTGCGCGCGAAGCCGGTCATGCTGTGGATCATGGGTGAACGTCCTTCGAAACCACCGCGGCCGGCCGGTTGGCGGGGGGTGCCTGTGTCGCAATCCTGAAATTGGCAGATGCGCGGCCGCCGGCCGCGGCTTACACTGCTACCGGCCGCCAAGCTGGCGGAATTGTGCCGGCCGGTCAAGCGGATTCGGCACCGGCATCTTGGGAGCGGCTGGTCTTGCAGGTCGAGTGTGCAGAGCTGAGCCTGATCGGTGATCGGGAAGAAAATCAGGATCGTGTGGCCATTGCCCGGTCGCCCGCCGCCGCGCTGCTGATCGCCATCGACGGCATGGGTGGGCATGCGGACGGCGCGAAGGCCGCCGCCGTCGCCGCCGAGACCATCATCGAGGCGTTCCGGCGCGCTTCCCAGCCGCTGTTCGATCCCCAGGGATTCCTGCACCTGACACTCGGCAAGGCCCACGCCAACCTGGTGCAGCTGGGTGCCGGACAGCGCATGGAGGCCCGGCCACGCGCCACCTGCGCGCTCTGCCTGGTGCAGGACGGCCTGGCCTGGTTCGGCCATGTGGGCGACAGCCGCGTCTACCAGATCCGGCAGCGCCAGGTTTCCGGGCGTACCCGCGACCACAGCCATGTCGAGTTGCTGCTGCAGGAGGGGCTGATCACGGAAGAGGAGATCAGCGACCACCCGATGCGCAACTACGTCGAATGCTGCCTGGGCGGCAACCTGGCCCTGCCCGGCATGAGTATCGGTTCGGCGCGCCGCCTGCAGCCCGGCGACCTGCTGCTGGTGTGCACGGATGGCTTCTGGTCCGGCCTCGAGGACAGTGACGTCGCCACCTGCGCGGCGGGCAGCGAGACGGTCGAGCAGGGCCTGCGCCGGCTCTCGACCCAGGCGGTCCGCGCCAATGGTCCCCACAGCGACAACACCTCCGTGGCCGCGCTGCGCTGGCTCGGCTGAAGGCAGCATCATGCAGAGACCGAGCGGCCGGCGTCCGGACGAGTTGCGCCCCATTGCCTTCCAGGCCGGGTTCACCCGCCATGCCGAAGGCTCGGTGCTTGCGGAATTCGGCGCCACGCGCGTGCTGTGCACCGCGAGCGTGGAGACCGGCGTGCCCGCGTTCCTGCGCGGGCAGGGCCAGGGCTGGATCACGGCGGAGTACGGCATGCTTCCCCGGGCCACCCATACCCGCATGGCGCGCGAGGCGGCCCGCGGGCGGCAGACCGGGCGCACGCAGGAAATCCAGCGCCTGATCGGCCGCTCGCTGCGCGCGCAGGCGGATCTCAAGGCCCTCGGTGAGCGCACGGTGACGCTCGACTGCGATGTGTTGCAGGCGGACGGGGGCACGCGCACCGCCGCCATCTGCGGCGCCTGGGTCGCGCTGTCCCTGGCCGTCGATGTCCTGGTCCGCGAGGGCGGCATGCGGCGCCACCCGCTGCACGGGCAGGTTGCGGCCGTGTCGGTGGGCATCTACCAGGGCATGCCGGTGCTGGACCTGGACTACGCCGAGGATGGCCAGGCGGAGACCGACATGAACGTGGTCATGAACGATTCGGGGGCCTTCATCGAGGTGCAGGGCACGGCGGAAGGCCACGCCTTCCGCCGCGAAGAGCTCGACCAGATGCTGGCTCTGGCTGCCGCCGGCAGTGCGCGGATCATGGAGGTCCAGCGCCAGGCCCTCGCGGACTGGCGCAAGAGCCGGTCCTGAGTCGCCGTGCCACGGCGTGTCGTTCTCGCCACTGGCAACCGCGGCAAGGCCCGCGAGTTCGCCGCCCTGCTCGGCCCGGCCTGGGAACTGTGCCTGCAATCCGACCTGGGCGTGAAGCCCGCCGCGGAGACCGGCGACAGCTTCGCGGCGAATGCGCTCATCAAGGCACGCCACGCCTCGGCCGCCACGGGGCTCCCGGCGCTGGCGGATGATTCCGGACTGGAGGTCGATGCGCTCGACGGGGCACCCGGGGTGCTTTCGGCCCGTTACGCGGGCGAGGCGGCTGGTGATGCCGACAATCTGCGCCTGCTGCTGGAGCGGATGGCGGCGGTGCCCGCCGGTCGGCGCTCCGCGCGCTTCCGTTGCGTGCTCGCTTACGTGCGCAGCGCGGCGGATTCCGCGCCGCTGCTGGCCGAAGGCAGCTGGGAGGGGCGAATCGCCGTCGCGCCGCGCGGCGAGGCGGGCTTCGGCTATGACCCGGTCTTCGAGGACGCAGCCAGCGGGCTGACGGCCGCCGAGCTGCCGGCAACCCGCAAGAACGAGCTGAGCCATCGCGGCCAGGCGTTGCGGGCCCTGCGGGAGTTGCTCCGGCAGGGAGAGCAAGGCAACCGCAGCCCGCACTGATGCAGCGCCGCCGCCGTTTATGCACAAGCAGCAGCGATTCCATAGCTTTCAGTGAGATTTGAGCCGAACAGATGTCAGCAAGGCTTCAGTAAGACGGCTAATGCACTGATATTGCACAATATAATGAAAATGCTCATTTCTTGACCAAATCCGCAGAATCTTCCGGCGCCGGGCGGCGCGTGGCGGCGGCCACAGCCCTTGCCCACAGAGTTATCCACATATTTTGTGGATAAAGGCCGGCGCGCCCCGCCGTGCTTGCCACGACCGTCCCCGGCCCGCTATCCTCTGCGCCCTTTTTCGGTTCCCAGCCGTGCCACCGGGGTTAGCAGTCATGAAGGCCGACATCCACCCGCAGTATCAGGACATCAAGGTCATCTGCAGCTGCGGAAACGAGTTCACGACCCGCTCGACCCTGAAGGAAGAGCTGCACGTCGAAGTCTGCTCGTCCTGCCACCCGTTCTACACCGGCAAGCAGAAGCTGGTCGATTCCGGCGGCCGGGTCGACAAGTTCCGCAAGAAGTACAAGATCGCCTGAGGCGGGTCAGCCGCCCGCCAACCACCACCCCGACAGGCGGACCCGCCGCACGAATCCGTGCTGTGGCGCATGGCCAGCCGTGCGCGCCTTTCCTATAATGAGCCGCCCATTGCGCAGGCTGGGCCAGCAGATGGCCCGGCCTGGCGCATTTCCCGGAATCTCGATCCAGGGCGTCGCACCCGCGGTGACGGCATTGGCCGCAGCGGGGCGCCAGCGGGGTGGTTTGTTTCCTGTACGACGATGGCCAGCCGGGTAAGCAGATGAGCGCAAAGAAATACATCTTCATGGATCCCTCGACGGGCAAGCAGGTCGAGCTGCAGTCGCGTGCCGGCACGATCGGCCCCGACGTGGTCGACGTCCGCGCGCTCTACAACGAGAACGGCCTGTTCACCTATGACCCCGGTTTCGGGTCCACCGCGTCCTGCGAAAGCAAGATCACCTACATCGACGGTGACCAGGGCATCCTCATGTACCGGGGCTACCCGGTCGAACAGCTCGCCGAGAAGAGCTCGTTCATGGAGGTCTGCTACCTGCTGCTGCACGGCGAACTGCCGACTTCGGCGCAGCTCGAGGAGTTCACCCACACCGTCACCACGCACACGATGATCAACGAGACCATCCTGCGCCTGTTCAACGGTTTCCATTACGACGCCCATCCGATGGCCATGGTGGCGGGCGTGGTCGGTTCGATGTCGGCGTTCTACCACGACACCACGGACATCATGAATCCGCGCCACCGCGACATCTTCGCGCACCGGATCATCGCCAAGCTGCCGACCATCGCGGCGGCCGCCTACAAGCACACCGTGGGCCAGCCCTTCACCTATCCGCGCAACGACCTCGACTACTCGTCGAACCTGCTGCACATGTTCTTCGCCGTTCCGGCGGAGAAGTACGCGGTCGACCCCGTGGCGGCGCAGGCGCTCGACCTGCTGTTCATCCTCCACGCGGACCACGAGCAGAATTGCAGCACCTCGACGGTGCGGCTGGCGGGCAGCTCGCACGCCAACCCGTACTCCGCCATCGCTGCCGGCATCTCCGCCCTCTGGGGCCCGGCGCATGGCGGCGCCAACGAGGCGGTGCTGCAGATGCTGCGCGAGATCGCCACGCCGGAGCGCATCCCGCAGTTCATCGCCCGCGCCAAGGACAAGAACGACAACTTCCGCCTGATGGGCTTCGGCCACCGGGTGTACAAGAACTACGACCCGCGCGCGAAGATCATCCGCGCCATGACCCACAAGGTGCTCAAGCAGCTGGGCAAGTCCGATCCGCTGCTCGACGTGGCCATGCGGCTCGAGGAGATCGCCCTCAAGGACGATTACTTCGTCGAGAAGAAGCTCTACCCGAACGTCGATTTCTACTCGGGCATCATCTACAAGGCGCTCGGCATCCCGACGTCCATGTTCACGGTGATGTTCGCCATCGGCCGGGCGGTCGGCTGGTGCGCGCACTGGCGCGAGATGATCACCGATCCCGAGGGCCGCATCGGCCGCCCGCGCCAGCTCTACACGGGCCCGGCCCGGCGCGACTACGTCGACGTCGGCAAGCGCTGAGCCAGCAGTGCGGCGACGTCGCGCGCGGTGGCGCGGCGGGTCGGCCGGCTGTCGATGGCCGACAGCGGCGCGTTGCCACGCCCCCGTTCGGGGAACACGGTCAGCCTGAAATCGAAATCGTTGCGCTGGAACCGGTAGCCGGGGAAGGATTCCGTCCGGTCCCGCCGCACGCGCAACCGCTGCTCGAACGGCCGGGCGGCCAGGCCCAGCGCCTCCAGGGCGGCGCCCAGCGCTTCGGATGTGTCGCTGAAAGCGTGCAATTCGATGGCGCTGGTTTCCGTGGCGGTACCGGCCAGCACTCCACCCACAAGTCTCGGGTCGAAGGCAGCCAGCTCGGCCATCACCTGCAGCGCCTGCTGGCGCATGACGTCCAGGAATGCCTCGTGCTCGTCACCGCGGAAGATGCGGTTGCGCTCCGCCATGGCCAGTTCGACTTCCTGGTTGCTGGGCAGGGCACCCTTGTCACCCAGCTGCAGCCGCAGGCCCGCTTTCTCCTTGGCGCTGCGGAAGTCCCGCAGGCCATGCTCCTGCATGAGGCGGGCGGCCTCCTGGGCGATGGCCGTGCGGCGGTGATCGGGGCGTGAGCGGTTGCGTCTTGGCATGAGGCAGGCTCCCGGCCTGGCGCGCCTCAGAATATCTCGGCGCTGCGGTCCGCCTGCTGCGCCGGGCCGGACTGCTGCATGGACTGCTCCGCGGCCTCCAGGTCGGCGGGCCGGAAGAACTCGAATATGGAGCTGCTGTCGCCTGCGGCGGCCAGGTGGCCGGTATCGGGCGAGATGCGTGCCAGCACCAGATCCATTGGCTGCTGCAGCGGCCGCTCCGGCGTGTGCTTCAGCGCCCGCGCCATGAAGTACTTCCACATGGGCAGGGCGGTCCGGCCGCCTTCTTCCCGCGGTCCCAGCGAGCGCTCCTTGTCGAAGCCCACCCATGCGGTCGCGACCAGCGCACCGTTGAAGCCGCTGAACCAGGCGTCGCGCCGCTCATTGGAGGTGCCGGTCTTGCCGGCTATGTCGTCGCGCCCGAGGTCGCGGGCGCTGCGGCCGGTGCCACGGCGGATCACGTCGCGCATCATGTCGTAGACCAGGAAGGCGTTGTCGGCCGGAATGATCCGTGGCGCCAGGCGCAGGTCGCGATAGAAGCCGGGCGTTTCCGCCACCGTGGGCCGCCAGTCAGTGGCCCTGGCGATCATGTCCTCGACGCTGGCGTAGGCGGGCACCTCGTCCGGCCTGCCCGTGCCATTGCCATCCAGCGCCCTGCCCGCGGGCAGGTCAGCGCCTCCGACTGCGAAGGTGCGTGCGCTGCCATCATCCGCCTGGGGTCCGGCGGGAATGGCTGCCGTCTGCGCCGCATCGCAGGCCTGGCAGGCGCGCAGCGGTTCGGTGGCCAGCACCTCACGGCCACTGGCGTCGAAGACGCGGTCGATGACGTAGTGTTCGACGCGATGCCCGCCGTTGGCGAAGGTGGAGTAGCCCGCCGCCATGTCCCAGGGCGAGGCGCCACCGCTGCCCAGGGCCAGCGACAGGTTGTGGGGCAGGGCGGTATCGTCGAAGCCGAAGCTGCGGATGTAGCGGATCGCCGCGTCGATTCCCGTGCCCATGAGGATGCGCACCGAGCAGAGGTTCAGCGACTTCACCAGGGCTTCCCGCATCCGGGTCGGGCCGTTGAATTCGCGGGCGTAGTTCTCGGGCCGCCAGACGTCCTCGAGCTCGCTGTCGCCGAACACCAGTGGCGCATCGTTGATGAGGCTCGCCGGCGTGTAGCCGTGCTCCAGGGCAGCGGAATAGATGAAGGGCTTGAAGGAGGAACCGGGCTGGCGCTTGGCCTGCACGGCACGGTTGTACTTGCTTTCGAAGAAGTCGAAGCCGCCCGCGAGGGCAACCGTGGCGCCATCGGCCGGGTCGAGCGCCACCATCGCGCCCTCGACGGCCGGCGTCTGGGCCAGCAGCCAGCCCCGGTTGCTGGTATGCAACAGGTGCACGACATCCCCCGGGGCGACCATGTCGGCCACGGACTTCGGCGATTCGCCCACTGCCGCGTCGCTGAGATAGCGCTTCCAGCGCAACCCTTCCCAGGGGACCGTGAGCGGCCCGAGATCGCGGACGTAGAACAGGGCCGAATTGTCCTTGCCGAGCGACAGCACCACGGCCGGCTTGAGATCGGCATCGCCGGGGTAGCGTTCCAGCAGGGCCTGCAACGCCTGGTCGCGTGCCGGACCCGGGGCGCCTGGCACCTTGGCCAGCACACCGCGGGCGCTCGGGCCGCGGTAGCCGTGCCGGCGGTCGTATTCGAAGAGCGCGGTCGCCAGCGCGGTATTGGCGGCCGCCTGCAGGTGGCTGTCGATGGTGGTCATGACACGGTAGCCATCGGTGTAGGCGGCCGTACCGTAGCGCTCCACCATCTGCGCCCGCACCATCTCGGTGACGTAGGGCGCCTCGAGCTCGACCTTCGGCCCATGCAATCGCGCCACCAGTGGCGTGGCCATGGCCTCCGTGTACCGGGCCTGGTCGATGAAGCCCAGATCGTGCATGCGTCCGAGCACGTAGTGGCGGCGCTGGGCGGAGCGGGTGGGCCCGTTGATCGGGTTGAGCTGCGAAGGCGCCTTGGGGATGCCGGCCAGGGTTGCGGCCTCCGCCAGCGTCAGCTCGTCCAGGTCCTTGCCGAAGTAGACCTGGGCGGCGGCGGCGATGCCGTAGGCCCGCTGGCCGAGGAAGATCTTGTTGAGGTATAGCGCAAGGATCTCCGATTTCTCGAACTCCTTCTCTATCTGCACCGCCAGGATCAGCTCCCTGGCCTTGCGCACGAAGCTGCGCTCGGGAGTGAGGAAATAGGCGCGGGCAAGCTGCTGGGTGATGGTGCTGCCGCCCTGGCTGCGCTCGCCGGTGAGCGCGTAGTTGATGGCGGCGCGCATGATGCCCTGGTAGTCGAAGCCCGGGTGCTCGAAGAAGCGGTCATCCTCGGCGGCGAGGAAGGCCTTGACCACCACGTCGGGGATCTGCTCGAAGCGCACCGGCGTGCGCCACTGTTCGCCGAGCTGCGCCATCAGGCGCCCATCGCGCGAATACACCCGCAGGGGCGTCTGCAGTTTCACGTCGCGAATGGTGTCCGCCGAGGGCAGTCCCGGGGCGAGGTAGTAGTAGCCTGCGGCGGCGATGCCGGTGACCAGGATCGCAACGCTCAGGAAGAGTGCCAGGGCCGCGGTTCCAAGGCGAAGTAAGAACTGCATCGCAAAATCCGGCGGTTATCCCTTGCCTCAGGGGTGGCGATTATGCATCCTGTCCGCGGATTTTGGGCAAACTCACCGAAAGGTGAGGACGCAAAGCCACCGGTCTAAGGGAATCCGGGTTGATCATGGCGGGAAGGCTGCCCGCCGCGACCGGTACCGGAACCTAGGACAGCGGGGTTGCCAGACCACGGAGTGCACATCTGCCGATGGGCCGTCGTCTGCCTCAGCACCTCGCCGTTCAGGGCTCCCTCGCGGGCGCTGCCGTTCCTCTCCGATCGTCTGGGCCAGACCGGCTCGCTGGCCGGTGCATGCCCGGGTTTTTGTCCCGGCCCGTGAACGCCATCACGAGTGGTTTGTAACGACCGTGATATATGGTTAAATTGGGATCCTGACGTGGGGCCCGATTTTTCTTGTGCAAGTTGCCGAGATAGAAGGGAAAAGACGTGCTTTTTTCGCCGCGATCGAAACCCCTGATCGGACTTGACATCACGACGTCGTCGATCAAGCTGATCGAGCTGTCGGGCTCCGTCAGCAATTGTCGCGCGGAATGCTACGCGGCCGAGCCGACGCCGCCGAACGCCATCAACGAGAAGGTCATCGTCGATGCTGCTGCGGTGGGCGAGGCCATCCGGCGTGCCGTGAAGCGCGCGAACACCAAGACCCGCGAAGTCGCCATCGGCATCAGCGGCGATGCGGCGATCACCAAGATCATCCAGTTGCCGAAGACGCTCAGCGACAGCCAGCTCGAGGCCCAGGTCGAGATCCAGGCCGACCAGTACATCCCGTTCCCGATGGAGGAAGTCAGCTACGACTTCCAGCGCGTCGGCGAATCGAAGGCCGACCCCGACATGCTCGACATCCTGCTGGTGGCGACGCGCACCGAGAACGTCGACCAGCGCCGCGCGGCCGTGGAGGCTGCCGGACTGATACCCCGCGTGGTGGACGTGGAGGCATTCGCGCTGGAGAACGCCTGCCAGCTGATGGCCCACCAGATGCCCGACGGCGGCATGGGCCACCTCATCGCGGTGGTGGATTTCGGCGCCAGCAACACGGCCTTCAGCGTGCTGCAGGACATGCGGGTCGTCTACACCCGCGACTTCTCCTTCGGCGGCCAGCAGCTGACCGAGGAAATCATGCGTACCTACGGGCTGTCGCTCGAGGATGCGGGCCGCGCCAAGAAGGAAGGCGGCCTGCCCAGCAACTACGCCCCGGAGGTCCTCGATCCGTTCATCGACGACATGACCCAGCAGGTCAGCCGCTCGCTGCAGTTCTTCCTCGCGTCGGGCAGCAACCGCGAGCAGCCCGACCAGATCCTGGTGTGTGGCGGCTGCGCCAACATTCCGGGTGTCGCCGACGTCATCTCCAGCAAGGTTGGCATTCCCACGGAGATCGGCGATCCGCTGGGGCAGATGAAGCTTTCCTCCCGGGCAAAGACGCAGGGCATCCGCAAGGACGCCACGGCGCTGCTGACGGCCTGTGGGCTGGCGCTACGGAGTTTCGACTCGCATGCCAATTATTAACCTGTTGCCGTGGCGCGCGGCCCTGCGCGCCAAACGGCGCAACCAGTTCTTCATGGGACTGGCTGGCGCCGTGGTCGCGGCGGCTATCGTGGTCGGCCTGGCCAACCTCGTCATGGGTGCCATCATCGACAATCAGCATGCCCGCAACGGCCTGCTGAAAGGCGAGATCCAGGCGCTCGACATGCGCATCAAGGAGATCCTCGACCTGGAGGCGAAGAAGGAAAGCCTGCTGGCCCGCATGGAGATCATCGAGCAGTTGCAGCGCAGCCGCCCGGAGATCGTCCATGTCTTCGACCAGCTGGTGCGTACCCTGCCCGACGGCGTGAGCCTCAGCTCGATCAAGCAGAAGGGTGCCAGCATCGAGATCAAGGGTGCGGCGGAATCCAATACGCGCGTATCGGCGTTCATGCGCAACGTCGACAAGTCCGGCTGGCTCAAGGACCCCGATCTCGAGGTCGTGGAGGTCAAGTCCACCGGAAAGAAGGGTGACGCCAACGCGCCGCGGGCCAGTGAGTTCACGGTGATGGTCAAGCAGGCCTCGACCCGTGAGGAGGGGAGCAAGCCGTGAACTTCCTCGAGCAACTCCGCCAGCTCGACTTCAATGACATCGGGCGCTGGCCGGGAGTCTTCCACGCCTTCTTCGTCGGCGTCTTCTTCCTCGTGGTCGCGGTCGGCGGCTTCTACATGATCGTGTGGAAGAACCAGATGCCGCTGCTGGAGAAGGCCGAGCGCGAGGAGCGGGAGCTGCGCCAGTCCTTCGAGCAGAAGCAGAAGAAGGCTGCCAACTTCAGTGCCTACAAGGCGCAACTGGCCGAGATGGAGCGCTCCTTCGGCACCATGCTGCGCCAGCTGCCCGGCAAGACCGAGATCCCGAACCTGCTGGTGGACATTTCCCAGACCGGTCTGGCGGCAGGCCTCCAGGAGGAGCTGTTCCAGCCGATGGACGAGATCCGCAAGGATTTCTACGCGGAGAAACCCATCAAGATCCGCCTGCGGGGCTCCTACCACGAGTTCGGCCGCTTCGTCAGCGACATCGCCGCCCTGCCCCGCATCGTGACCCTGCATGACATCGAGATCACGCCGGCCGGCAAGGATGCACCTGCCGACCAGCTGATCCTCAACGTGACCGCCAAGACCTATCGATACCTCGATGAGAGCGAAGCCGCTCCCGCCGAGGGCAAGGGCGCGCCACGGGTTGGAACCAAGCCGGGTGCGGCGCCCAAGGGCAAGCCGGCGAGCCCCGGACAGGCGAAGAAGGCGGGTTAAGGCCATGACGTCGCTCAGCCACAAGCTCGTGCGTATGCTGCTCCCGCTGCTGGCGCTGTCCGTGGCCGGTTGCGTCGGCGGCAACGACGACCTCGACAAGTACATCAATGACGTCAAGGCGCGCCCCGGCGGCCGCATCGAGCCGTTGCCGCAGGTCAAGCCTTACGAGACCTTCACCTACGAGGCGCAGTCGCTGCGCTCGCCGTTCGCGCCCGATTCGCCGAAGGGACGTGCCAATGCAGGCCCGCGCCCGGAGGCGAACCGTCCCAAGGAGTACCTGGAGCAGTTCCCTCTCGACACCCTGAAGATGGTCGGGACTCTGCAGAAGGATCACCAGCGTTACGCACTGCTGCAGGCCCAGGACGGCCTGGTGCACCGCGTGGTGCCGGGCAACTACGTCGGCCAGAACGATGGCCGCGTGGTATCGGTGACCGAGGGCGAGGTCAAGGTCGAGGAGTTGGTGCCGGATGGCATCGGCGGTTTCTACAAGCGGTCGGCGGCCATAGGCCTGTCCGACTGACAGCGCCCCCCAGGGGGAGAGCGTGGGAGTAAGTGACGATGAGCACGGCTAGGCCAGCAGTAGTATTCCGGGCGCCCGGGGCATCGGGTGTCGACGGCGGTTTGCTCGGGCGGGCACTCGCCGCCGGGGCCATGGCCATCCTCACCGCGCTCGCGGTGCTGGCGGGCCTGGTACTGGCGACTTCGGGTGCGCTGGCCGCCGATGCGGCCCTGCAGTTGCAGGACGTGCAGGTGCAGACCCTGCCGGGGAACAAGGTGGAGCTGGAGCTCAAGCTCTCCGGCGCCGCACCGGAGCCGCTGTCCTTCACGATCGAGAACCCGGCCCGTATCGCTCTGGATCTCCCCAACACCGTGATCGCGCTGCAGTCACGGCGCAAGGACGTCGGGATCGGCAACCTGGCGACCGTGCTGGCCGCCGAATCGGGTGGTCGCACCCGTGTCGTCCTCAATCTCGACACCATGGTGCCCTACCAGACGCGCGTTGCCGGCAACAGCGTGTTCGTGACGCTGGGCACGCCGGGCTCCGGCGCGGCCACCTCCACCGCAAGCGCCGAGGCCGCCTCGGCCCCGGCAGTCGCCGCACCGGGCGGCGCCTCGGCCACAACCCCGGGTGCCGCCCGCAGCATCCAGGCTGTCGACTTCCGCCGCGCGGAGAACGGCGGCGGGCGCGTGATCCTCAATCTCTCCGAGGTCGGAGCGCCGGTCGATGTGCGCAAGGAAGCCGGCCAGATCGTGCTGACCCTGGGCAATACCCAGCTCCCGGATTCCATGGTCAAGCGCCTGGACGTGACGGACTTCGCCACCCCCGTGGACACCGTGGACGTCTCCCGCGTGGGCGCCAATGCCCGCATCGTGATCGCCGCGCACGGCAACTTCGATGAGCTGGCCTACCAGTCCGACAAGGTGTTCACCGTCGAGGTGAAGCCGGTCGTCAAGGCCGCGGTCGAGCAGAAGGCCACGCTGTTCAGCCCGGACAAGCAGTACTCCGGCGAGAAGCTGACGCTCAACTTCCAGGACATCGAGACCCGCGCGGTGCTGCAGCTGCTGGCCGATGTCAGCGGCCGCAATATCGTCGTCTCCGACTCGGTGCAGGGCAACGTCACCCTGCGCCTGCAGAGCGTGCCCTGGGACCAGGCGCTGGACATCGTGCTGGCCACCAAGGGTCTCGACAAGCGCCAGAACGGCAATGTCATGATCATCGCGCCGGCGGAGGAGATCGCCGCCCGCGAGAAGGCCGACCTCGAGGCGCGCAAGGAGATCCGCCAGCTCGAGCCGCTGGTCTCGGAGTACCTGCAGGTCAACTATGCGAAGGCGGACGACCTCGCCAAGCTCATCAAGGGCAAGAGCCAGAACTCGCTGCTGTCCGAGCGTGGTTCGGTGGCCCTCGACGAGCGCACCAACACCTTGCTGGTGCAGGACACCGCGGAGCGGGTGACCGATATCCGCCGGCTGGTGTCGACCCTCGATATCCCGGTCCGCCAGGTGCTCATCGAATCGCGCGTGGTGGTGGTCCGTGACGACTTCAGCCGCGACCTCGGCGTCCGCTGGGGCGTCACCGCGGTGGATGACCACGGCAGCAGCCTGCTGTCCACCACCGGCAGCGCAGCCGGCAACGACACGATCGTCGGCTCGGCCATCAGCAACATCAACAGCACCGGCAACCCCTACCCGGTGACGACGCCGACGCTGAATGACCGCTTCAACGTCAACCTGCCGGTGGCCAATCCGGCCGGACGGCTGGCGGTGGCGCTGCTCAACGAGAATTTCCTCGTCGACCTGGAACTCTCGGCGTTGCAGGCCGAGGGCCGGGGCGAGGTGATTTCCTCGCCGCGGGTCATCACGGCCAACCAGAAGGAAGCCTTCATCAAGCAGGGCGTGGAGATCCCCTACCAGGAATCATCCAGCAGCGGCGCCACCAGCACGCAGTTCAAGGAAGCGGTGCTGTCGCTCACCGTGAAGCCGCAGATCACGCCGGATGACCGCATCATCATGGACCTGCGGGTCACCAAGGACAGCGTCGGCAAGGTCATCACCAACGAGCGCGGCGGCCAGGTGCCCAGCATCGACACCCGCTCGGTCGAGACCCAGGTGCTGGTCAACAACGGCCAGACCGTCGTCCTCGGCGGTATCTACGAGACCGAGCAGGGCGAGGACATGCGCAAGGTGCCGTTCCTCGGCGACATTCCCGGGCTCGGCTACCTGTTCCGTTCCAGCACGCGCGTCTCGAAAAAGTCCGAGCTGCTGATCTTCGTCACGCCGAAGATCCTGAAGGAAGGCTCGAGCATTTATTGATCGGGTGCCGTACGGGGCATCGCTGAGGATCTTGTACCCATGAACAGAAATCGCACACTTCTGGTTTCCCTGCTGGCGCTGGTGCTGGCCGCTTGCGGCGGTGGTGGCGGGTCCATCCTTTCGCCGCCCGATGGCAACACGGCCGCTGGATCTGTCGCATCGATACAGCTGATCGCCAACAACACGCAGCTGCCGTCCGACAAGACGGGCTCAGAGAAGGTGCTGATCACTGCCATCGTCCGTAATGCGAGCAACAACGTCGTCGCCAACGTGCCGGTGGCCTTGAGCGCCGACTCCGGCGCGTTGCTGGTCACGCAAGGCACCACGGACGCCAATGGCACGGCTACAGCTGAACTGACCAACGGCCTCGACCCCACCAATCGCATCATCACGGTCACTGCGACCGCAGGTATAACGCAGACGCTCAGTATCGCTGTTGTCGGCACGACCCTCAGCCTCACTGGCCCGCCAGCACTGGCGTTGAACAGCACTGGTCAGTTCACTGCGTCGCTGAAGGATTCTGCTGGCGCCGGCATCAGCGGGATTTCGGTAGCGTTTACCTCCGCCAATGGCAATGTCGTGAGTCCGCCGACCCGCACCACCAATGCTTCAGGCAGTGCGGACGGTACACTGACGGCTGGTACGGCGGGTTCCGGCGGCGGTGACACAGTCACGGCCACGGCCATGGGCATGACGGCCACGGCGGATGTCAGCATCTCCGGCGATTCCTTCGCCTTCATCGCGCCTGCACCGAACTCGGAGGTCATCCTCAACACCGGGCAGGTGGTGCAGCTGCAGTGGCTGCAGAATGGCAACCCGGTCCCCAATGGTTCCGTCGTCCAGTTCTCCACGACCCGGGGTTCGGTCTCCGGCGTGTTGCCGACTGCCGGTGGCGTCGCCCAGGCCACCATTACCAGCAGCACGGCGGGTAGCGCCATTGTCACCGCCCGAGATCCGGTCAGTAACACCACGGCAACGCTGAATATCGAGTTCGTCGCCACCAACCCGGCATCGCTGGATCTTCAGGCGTCACCGTTCACGGTGCCGGTGAGTGGCCAGTCCACGCTGACCGCGGTGGTGCGTGACGTGAACCAGCAGGTGGTGAAGAACGCTGTGGTCTACTTCGAGGTGGTCAGCGATACCAGTGGCGGTGCCGGCATCGCACCGGGCAGCGTCACCACCAATTCGGTGGGAACGGCGCAGGCGGTGTACACCGCCGGACCCAACGCCACCGCCCAGAATGGTGTCACGCTTCATGCCTATGTTCCGGACCCGAACCCCCTGAATCCGCCCCTGGCCGAGGACTCGGTCCAGCTCACGGTGGCACAGCAGGCGCTGTTCATCTCGCTCGGCACCGGCAATGACCTGTTCGAGCCGACCACAGCGTCGTTCGCCAAGGAATGGGACATCATCGTCACCGATTCCGTCGGTGCAGCCGTCGCCAACAAGGTGGTGCAGGTCAGCCTCAACTCGGTCAAGTACTACAAGGGCGCGATGGTGCAGGGAATGACCAGCTGGGGCCGAGGTACGGAAGGTGTCAACTACCAGTCCTGCAACGACGAGGACACCAACCGCAACGGCATCCTCGACCCCCTCGAGGACATCAACGGCAGCGGCCGCCTGGAGGCGGGCAACATTGCCACCGTTGCGGCGGTGAGCCCCTCGGCACCCGCCACCAATCCCTGCGCGACGGCCAATGCCGGCAGTACCGCCGTGGCGGTCAGCACCAATAACCAGGGGCTCGCCCGGGTCTGCGTGATCTACCCGCAGAACTACAACTGGTGGGTGCGTGCCGAGATCGAGGCGAGTGCCTCGGTATCGGGTACCGAGTTCGCGCGTGCCCAGCAATTCCTGCTCGATGCCAAGGCCGAGGACGTCAACAATGTCTCGGCGACGCCGCCCGGCGAAGAAAGCCCCTTCGGCACCGTGCTGAACTGCGCGGATCCCAACTGACGAATCCTCCCGCCGCTGGCCGGTATCGCCAGCGGCGGGACGATGACCAGCGCCGGCGCAAGCCGGCCGCCGCGTTTCCCTCCGGGGCATAGCCGCCCGCCACGCTAGAATGGCGCCCATGCGCCCCAGCGACAGCATTTTCCTCATCGGCCCCATGGGTGCCGGGAAGTCCGCCGTGGGCCACAAGCTGGCCGAGGACCTCGGGCGCGAGTTCATCGACAGCGATGAAGTCATCGAGGCGCGTACCGGGGTGGACATTCCCTACATTTTCGAGCGCGAGGGTGAGGCGGGCTTCCGTGCCCGCGAACGCCAGGTCATCGACGAGCTGACGCAACGGCCCGGCGTGGTGCTCGCCACCGGCGGCGGTGCGGTGCAGGATGCGGGCAGCCGGGCGCTGCTGGGCTCGCGCGGCCGGGTGGTGTACCTGCATGCGTCGGTGGAGCACCAGCTGCGGCGCATCCGCAGCAGCAAGCAGCGGCCGATGCTCAAGGGTGGCGATCCGCGGGAGATCCTCGAGGCGCTGATGGCGCTGCGCGACCCGCAGTTCCGTGAGATTGCCGATGTCATCGTCGAGACCGACGGGCGGCGCGTCGCCGCGGTGACACGCGAGATCTGCCGGCGCCTGGATGAGCTGGAACAGGGAGGGAAGTGACGGCCATGATGACCATCACCGTGGACCTGGACACGCGCAGCTACCCGATCTACATCGGCAGCGGCCTGCTGGGCCGGCGCGGGCTGCTCGATCCGCACGTCGCCGGGAGGGATGCGCTCATCGTCACCAATGCCACGGTGGCACCGCTCTACCTGGACCGCCTGCTCGGCACGATCCGCACGGCGGGGTCGTCCAGCCGCGGCCGCGTCGAATCCCTGACCCTGCCCGACGGCGAGTCGCACAAGACCATGGCCACGGCGGAGCGGATCCTCGATGCGCTGGTCGCGCACCGCTTCGGCCGCGACTGCGTGGTGCTGGCGCTGGGCGGGGGCGTGGTCGGCGATGTCACCGGCTTCGCCGCGGCCACCTACCAGCGCGGCGTGGATTTCATCCAGGTGCCGACGACGCTGCTCGCCCAGGTGGATTCCTCCGTCGGCGGCAAGACCGGCATCAACCATCCTGGCGGGAAGAACCTGGTGGGGGCATTCCACCAGCCGCTGTGCGTGGTCTCCGACTCCGACACCCTGCGCAGCCTGCCGGACAGGGAGCTCTCCGCCGGCCTGGCCGAGGTGCTCAAGGGCGCGCTGATCGCCGATGCGCCCTTCTTCGAATGGCTCGAGGCGCATGCCTCGGATCTGCTGGGCCGCGAGGCCGCTGCGCTCAATCACGCCATCCGCCGTTCCTGCGAGATCAAGGCCGAGGTGGTGGCCGGCGACGAGCGGGAGCGCGGACGCCGCGCGCTGCTCAACCTCGGCCATACCTTCGGCCATGCCATCGAGCTCTGTGCCGGCTACGGGACCTGGCTGCACGGCGAGGCCGTGGGCGCCGGCATCGGCATGGCGGCCCGCTTCTCGCAGCGCCTGGGCTGGCTGCGGGCCGCCGATGTGGCACGCATCAACACGGCGCTGCAGGCGCTGCGCCTGCCGACGAAGCCGCCAGCGGCGGATCCGCAGGCCTTCCTGGCTGCCATGGCCATGGACAAGAAGGTCCTGGCGGGGCGGATGCGCCTGATCCTGCTGCCCGCCATCGGCCAGGGCAGGGTGTCGGCGGATTTCAACCCGCAGGAGCTGCAGGACTTCGTGCGTGGCGAACTCGCGGCGTAGTGCCGGCGCGAGGGGAAGGCGGGTGGGACCCCCTCGTTCCATCTCAAGGAACGAGGGGGTCCCACCCGCCTTCCCTGAGCCGCTTGCCGTGTACGCGGCGAGCGATGCCACCAGCCGCGGACGGCGGTACGACGAGCCGGCACACCCGTACCGGAGCGCCTTCCAGCGTGACCGCGACCGCGTCCTGCACTCCGGGGCATTCCGCCGCCTGGTCTACAAGACCCAGGTATTCGTCAACCACGAGGGCGACCTCTACCGCAGCCGCCTGACCCACTCGCTGGAGGTGGCACAGATCGGGCGCACCGTCGCCGGCTGCCTCGGCCTCAACCAGGACCTCGTCGAGGCCATCTGCCTCGCCCACGACCTCGGCCACACGCCCTTCGGCCACTCGGGCCAGGACGCGCTCGACCGCTGCATGAAGCCCTGGGGCGGCTTCGAGCACAACCTGCAGTCACTGCGGGTGGTCGAGGAACTCGAGGAGCGCTACCTGGCCTTTCCCGGGCTGAATCTCAGCTTCGAGACGCGCGAGGGGATCCTCAAGCATTGCTCCCTGGCCCACGCACGCGGTCTCGGCGAGCTGGGCGAGCGTTTCATCCTGCGTCGCCAGCCGGGCCTCGAGGCGCAGCTGGCCAACCTCGCCGACGAGATCGCCTACAACAACCACGATGTCGACGACGGCCTGCGCGCCGGCCTGCTGACCGTGGAGGAGCTGGCCAGTGTCGGCCTGTTCCGCCGCCACCATGATGCGGTGCGCAGGATGCGCTCCCGCCCGAGCCGGCGAGTGCTGATCCACGAGACCGTGCGACGCATGATCAACGAGGTCGTCACCGACCTCGTCCGGGCCACGGCGGAGCATATCGACGCCGCCGCGCCGGCCTCCATCGAGGACGTGCGCGCCCGGTCGCGGGCGCTGGTCCGCTTCAGCCCGGAGGTCGCGGCCGGACACCGTGAACTGAAGACATTCCTGCGTCGCCATCTCTATCGCCACGAGCGGGTCCTTGCCATGAACCGGCAGGCCCGCCGGGTGATCGAGGCGCTGTTCCTGCGCTTCATGAACGACGTGAGGGCGATGCCGGCCGAACATGCCGCGCGCGCCCTCGCCTGGGACCGCGAGCGCGGCGAGGCCGGTCGGGCCCGCGCCGTCGCCGACTACGTTGCCGGCATGACGGATCGCTACGCTGTGGCGGCCTACCGGCGGCTGGTCGACCCGACCCTCGCCTGGTAGGGATACCGGGCGCGGCCTCCGCGGTAGCGCCGATGGAATTGGGTACACTGTGCCCCCGTTTCGCCGATCCCTGTCGATCCCCTGCCGATACCCAAGGGAAACCGCCATGGCCACCAGCAAGTCCATCGATCCCCGCGATCGCCTCATTTTCGCCATGGATGTCGCCGAGCCCGCCGCCGCGCGCGAGCTGGCGGAACAACTGGGTGATGCCGTGCAGTTCTACAAGCTCGGCCTCGAGATGATGATGTCGGGAGGCTACTTCGAGCTGCTGGACTGGATGGCCAGGCGGGGCAAGAAGGTGTTCGCCGACCTCAAGTTCTTCGACGTGCCGGCCACGGTGGGCGCGGCGGTGCGCCAGCTCGCCCGGCGTGGCGTCAGCTTCGCCACGGTGCATGGCAACCAGGGCATCATGGAGGCGGCCGCGAAGGCCAAGGGCGAGGTGAAGATCCTTGCCGTCACCGTGCTCACCAGCCTGGATCGCGGCGATCTCGATGACCTCGGCTTCGCCTGCGACGTGGAGCAGCTGGTGCTGTCACGGGCACGCCGTGCCCTCGAGGCCGGCTGCGATGGCGTGGTGGCCTCCGGTCTGGAGCTGCCGGCCATGCGCCGGGCCGTGGACCAGCGCCTGCTGGTGGTGACGCCGGGCATACGTCCCGTGGAGAACCGCCCTGCGGACGACCAGAAGCGTGTCGTCACCGTGGAGCAGGCGTTTCGCGACGGCGCGGACTATATTGTCGTCGGCCGGCCGATCCGTGACGCGGCGGACCCGCGCCAGGCGGCGCAGGCCATCCAGGCGACGATCGCCGGCATGTTTTCTTCCCGGGGAGCACAGCAATGATTCTTCTGACAGGAGCCACCGGCAAGACCGGTGGCGAGACCGCGAAGGCACTGGCCGCGCGCGGCGTGAAGGCCCGCGCCCTGGTGCGCAACGTGGAGAAGGCCGCGGCCCTCGAAGCGGCCGGCATCGAGGTCGTCGCCGGTGACATCGGCGATGCCGCGAGCGTCCGCAAGGCGCTGGCCGGCATCGACAGGCTGCTGTTGCTGCTGCCGAACGGCGAGCAGCAGCTCGCCCTCGAGAAGCAGATGGTGGACCTGGCTCGCGAGGCCGGTGTGCGCCATGTCGTGAAGATGTCCTCCATGGAGTCCATGGTGAATGCCACGGCGCCCATCCCGCAGATGCACTGGGCGGCCGAGCAGTACATCCGCGCTTCCGGCCTGGCCTGGACCATGCTGCGGCCGAATTTCTTCATGCAGAATTTTCTCGCCAACGCGAAGTCGATCAAGGAGAACCGCTCGTTCTCGCTGCCGATGGGCGATGGCAGGACGGCCATGGCCGATACCCGCGACATCGGCGCCGTGGCGGCCGAAGCCCTGGCGGGCCAGGGCCATGAGGGCAAGAGCTACGACATCACCGGCCCCGAGGTGCTGACCTTCCATCAGGTCGCGGAAAAGTTCTCCGCGGTGCTGGGCACGAAGATCAGCTACGTGCCGGCCGACCCCGAGGCCTACCTCGGCATCCTCAGGCGCGTGTTGCCCGAATGGCACGCCAATGCGGTCTCGGCACTGTTCCGCGAGATCGCGGCCGGTGAAGTGCTGCCGCACCTGTCCGACACCGTGCGCCGGCTGCTCGGGCGCGAGCCCATTTCGCTGGAGCGGTTCGTCCGCGACCACATCAGCGCTTTCCGCTGAGCGCACGGATCTCCCGTTCTATGACCGGCCAGGCGTTGTCGAGCAGCCTGGACTGGCCGGCGGCGTTGGGGTGGATGCCATCGGCCTGCATCATCGCGGGGTCGAGGGCCACGTCCTTCATGAAGAAGCCGATGACGGCGGCGCCGGTCGTCTTCGCCACCGCGGGATAGATGGCGGCGAAGCTGGCCGTGTAGCGCTCGCCGTAGTTCGGCGGCATCTGCAGGCCGGCCAGGATGACGCGCGCGCCGGCATCCTGCGCCATCCGCGTCATGGCGGCGAGGTTGTCGCGGATCAGGGCCACGGGCGTGGCGCGCAGGCCGTCGTTGCCGCCGAGTTCGATGATGACGATTGCCGGCTGGTGCAGCTTCAGCGCGCGCGGCAGGCGCCCGAGGCCACCGGTGGTGGTGTCGCCGCTGGTGCTGGCGTTCACCACCCGATATCCGTAACCTCTGGCCTCCAGCCGGTCCTGCAGCAGCGCGACCCAGCCCTGCCCGGGCTCCAGGCCGAAGCCGGCACTCAGGCTATCGCCGACGACCAGCAATGTCCGCGCGGCATCCGCAGCCTGCGCCGGCTGCCAGGCGGCAACCAGCATCAGGACGATGAGCTTGGCGGATCGGAACGACAATCTGGACAGGGTAGTACTGCGCACGGCGGGGCTCGGCAAGCAGGTTAGCAGCCCCGAAGGGCCGCTGACCATCCTCGATGACGTCAGCCTGGAGATCCGCGCCGGCGAGACGGTGGCGCTGGTGGGGCCCTCCGGTGCCGGCAAGACCACGCTGCTCGCGCTGCTCGCCGGACTCGACCAGCCGAGCTCCGGTCGCGTGTGGCTCTGTGGCGAGGACCTCACGCAGCTCGACGAGGATGGCCGCGCGCGGCTGCGCGGCAAGCGCGTGGGCTTCGTCTTCCAGTCCTTCCACCTGGTGCCGTCGCTGACCGCGCTGGAAAACGTCATGCTGCCGCTGGAACTCGCCGGTGAACGGCAGGCTGCGGGCCGCGCCCGGGAGGTGCTGGCATCCGTGGGGCTCGAGCGCCGCCTCGCGCATTACCCGAAGCAGCTCTCGGGCGGGGAGAAGCAGCGCGTCGCCATCGCACGCGCCTTCGTCACGCAGCCCGAGGTGCTGTTCGCCGACGAGCCGACCGGCAACCTCGATACCGCCAGCGGGGAGCGCATCGCCGGGCTGCTGTTCGGGCTCAATCGCCAGGCCGGCACCACGCTGGTGCTGGTGACCCACGAGCGCGAGCTGGCGGCCCGTTGCGACCGGGTCCTCGAACTGGTCGGCGGCCGGTTGCAGGCGTGAACACGCTGCGCTTCGCCCTGCGCTCCCTCGGCCGCAGCCTGCGTGGCGGCGAGCTCAACGTGCTCATCGCGGCGATCGTTCTGGCGGTGGCGGCGATCACCGCCGTCGGCTTCTTCACCGACCGCGTCGGCCGCGCCATCCGCCAGCAGGCGAGCGCGATCCTGGCGGCGGACCTGGTGATCCGCTCGCCGGCGCCGATCGCGGCGGGTCTCCTCGACGAGGCGCACGCGCTCGGCCTGCGCACCGCCGAGGCGGTGGGTTTTCCCTCGGTGGTGCTCACCGACACCGACCAGAGCTCGCTCGCCACCATAGAAGGTGTCACGGCCGGCTACCCGCTGCGCGGCGAAATGAAGATCTCGACGCAGATGTTCGGCGCGGCCAGCGTGGCCAGCGGCATCCCCGCCATCGGCGAGGCATGGGCCGAACCCGGCCTGCTGGGCAAGCTCGGCATCGAGGTGGGGGCGCGGGTGCAGGTGGGCAAGCGCCAGCTGACAGTCACGCGGGTGCTCGAGTACCAGCCCGACCAGAACCCGGGTTTCGCCAACCTGGCGCCCTCGCTGCTGGTGAACATCGCCGATGTCGCCGCCATGGACGTGGTGCGGCCCGGCAGCCGGATCACCTACCGCCAGCTGTTCGCCGGCGACGAGGCCGCGCTGGCCGCCTTTCGCAGCGAAGTTGCGCCGCGGCTTGATCGCGAGGCGGTATTCCGCGACCAGCGGGATGCGGGGCAGCAGATCAACGAGGCCATCGACCGTGCCCAGCGGTTCCTGACGCTCGCTTCGCTGGTCACCGTGGTGCTGGCGGCGGTGGCGACCGCCATGGCCGCGCGCCTCTACGCCCTGCGGCACCTGGACACGGTCGCCCTCCTCAAGAGCATCGGCGCCACCCAGGGCTTCATCGAGCGCCTGTCGCTGCTGCAGCTCGCGGTCATCGTGCTGGGCACCACGGCGGCGGGTTCGCTCATCGGCTTCGCTGCCCAGCAGGTTCTGGCGGTCCTGTCGGGGGGGCTGCTGCAGGTACAACTGCCGCCGCCGCGCGTCCTGCCGGCCTGGCTCGGGGCACTGACGGCGGCCACGGTTGCCTTCGGCTTCGCCCTGCCGCAGCTCTGGCAGCTGCGCAGGACGCCACCCATCCGCGTGCTGCGCCGGGACCTGCCGCCGCCGCCGTTGTCGGCGGGCCTGGCCTATGCCGTCGCCGTCGCGGCGCTGGCCGGCATGATCTACGCCATCGTGCGCGACCTGCTGCTGGTAGGCCTGATCGTCGGCGGCCTGCTGGCGCTCGCGGCGGTTTCGGGGCTGGCCGGCTGGGGCCTGGTGGCGCTGGTCGCCCGCTTCCGCGGCGCGGCCGGCGTGGCCTGGCGGTATGGCCTCGCCAACATCTCGCGGCGCGGCCTGGAGAGCATCGTGCAGATCGTCGGCTTCGGCCTGAGCCTGATGGTGCTGCTGCTGCTCACCGTGGTGCGCAGCGACCTGCTCGGCGCCTGGCGGCAGGCCATCCCCGAGGATGCGCCGAATTACTTCCTGATCAACATCGATCCGCCGACCTGGCCCGCCATGCGCGATTTCATCCGCCAGGAAATCGGCTCGACACCGGTCTCGCTGCCGTTCATCCGCGGACGGCTCACCGCCATCAACGGCACCGACGTGGCGAAGCTCGGGATGCGCGAGGGGCCCGGCGCGAGCTTCATCCGCCGCGAGCAGAACATCACCTGGACGGCCGAACTGCCGGAGAGCAACCACGTCCGCAGCGGCCAGTGGTGGGGTCCCGGTTACCGTGGCCCGCCGCAGATTTCCCTCGAGCAGGATGTGGCGCGCAGCCTCGGCGTAAAGGTCGGCGATACCATGACCTTCAACATCGCCGGCGAGGAGTTCACCGCGCCGGTGACCAGCATCCGCAGCATCGAGTGGGACTCCTTCGCGCCGAACTTCTTCCTCATGCTGTCTCCCGGTCTGGCTGCCGAGCTGCCCCAGACCTACATCGCCAGCTTCCATGTGCCGCCGGAGCGTCGGCACAGGCTCAATGACCTGGTGCGGCGGTTCCCGGGCGTCACGGTGTTCGACCTCGAGGCGATCCTCTCGCAGGTGCGCCTGGTGGTGGACCGGGCGTCGCTCGCGGTGCAGTACGTGTTCCTGTTCACGCTTCTGGCAGGCGTCATGGTGCTGCTGGCGGCGGTGCAGGTGACCCGCGACGAGCGCCGCTTCGAGAGCGCCATCCTGCATGCGCTGGGTGCCGACCGGCGCAAGATCCTGCAGGGCGTCGCCGCGGAATTCACCACGCTGGGCGCGCTCTCCGGCACGCTCGCCGCCCTGGGCGCGACGGCCATCGGCCTGGTCCTGGCGGAGCAGGTGTTCGACCTCCGCTACACGGTGAGCCCGTTGCTCTGGCCGGCCGGGCTGCTGCTCGGGGCGGTGCTGGTGGGCCTCACCGGCACGCTGGCGGCACGCCGTGCCGTGGACGAACCCCCGGTGGCGGTGCTGCGCGACGCCTGAAGTGCCCGGGGCACGGGCATCTATATACTGCATGGCCCATGAGACGGGGACACAAGGTGCTGTCCTGCGGGGCCGTGGTCCTGCGGGAGACGCGGGACGGCTGGCGCCTGCTGCTGCTGCGCGCCTTCACCCACTGGGACTTCCCCAAGGGCCTGCTGGAAGCCGGCGAGCAACCGCTGCAGGCTGCCCTGCGCGAGGTGCGGGAGGAGACCAGCCTCGACGACCTGGTACTGCCCTGGGGCGAGGACTTCCACGAGACCGGGCCCTACAGCCGCGGCAAGACCGCCCGCTACTACCTCGCCGTCACTTCGCGCAGCGACGTCGCCATCCTCCCCAACCCGGAGACCGGACGCCCCGAGCACAGCGAATTCCGCTGGTGCAGCTTCGCCGATGCCCGCGCCATCGCCTCGCCCCGGGTCAGGGAAGTGATCGACTGGGCAGGGCAGCGGATCGGTGCCGGCTGAGCCGGGTCACTGCGCGCAGGTGTAGACGCCCCAGCGGGTGAATTCACGGAAAGCCACCGGTGCGGATTCCCAGGCGTCGCCATTGATCAGCAGCGGCGGCAGCTGGACGCTGAAGGCCGATACGGCAGGGATGCCGGTTTTCGACGTCATGCCCCTGCCAACCGGGAAATACCAGAAATGATAATTGCCGCGGGAGGCATCGGCAGAACCCGCCAGCTGGGCGTCCGGAGCCAGGTTCCGTGGACCTGGAGCGCTGATCTCCGCGATCGGCAACAGCTGGGGACGAGCCCACTCCTCGCTGCTGAGGACGAGATCGGGGGAGCGCAGTTGCACGATGACTCCGTCGGGTACGGAGACATTGACGTCGAGAAGGATCGCATCCGCGGCCTGGTCACGGGATGCCCGCCAGTGCACCTGCACGCCATGGGGCGCCTCGACACGAAGATTGTCGCGGACCCCCGCCACGCAGTAACCGTCCTCCCTGATGCCGGGGCCCGATGGTTCATATCCCGAGAATTTCGACGGCATGCATCCCGTTGCCATCAGCGCCATGGCGATGATCGACGCGACCGCTGCAGCAGCCCTGGTCACTGAGCGCACCCTATGCGGCACCCGGTACCATCGACGCCACGGCAAAGGGCGCGGCGAGCAGCACGTTCCCGGCGTCGGACCAGGGAACAGGGAGGATCGGTGCCGGCTGGGCCGGGTCACTGTACGCAGGTGTAGACCCCCCAGCGGCTGAATGCCTTGAAGGTGACCGGCGGCGCCTGCCAGGCCTCGCCATCGATGGTCAGCAATGGCAGCGCAATGCTGAATTCCGGTGCTGCCGGAATGCCGGTCCACATGAAGCTGCCGGCCCTCTCCGGGAAGAACCACAGGTCGAATTGCCCCCAGGCCGGGTCGGCCGGCCCGATGAGTTCAGCGCCGACAGGAAGGGAGTCCGGGCCCGGTGCCGTGATCGCCTGCACTGTCAGATGGCGAGGCTCGGGCCAGCTTTCGCTGCGGAATACCAGATCCGCGGACTGCAGGCGCACCACCACGCCCGCTGGCACGGTCAGGTAGACATGCAGCAGCACGGTGTCTGCGCCATCGTCACGATCCGCCTGCCAGTGGACGCCGACACCGTGCAATGCCTCCTGCTTGAGCCGGGTATGGATGCCTGCCACGCAGAAGCCGGGTTCGCGCTGCCCTGGGCCCGACGGCTCATAGCCGGAAAACCGCCACGGAATGCAGCCACAGGCAGTGAGCGCCAGAGCAGCCACCAGCATCCTGCGAAACAGCCTGCCGTCAATCATTGAAGGCACCATAGGCGAAACCTGGCACTGCCGAGGCTGCGGCAAAGGGCGTGGCGAGCAGCACGTTCCCGGCATTCAGACCGAGGAACAGGGAGGATCGGTTGATGTTGTTGCCGAGGTTGTCATAAAAGAACGGCGAGTTGAGGAAATCATGCGGACCGGCATAGGTCTCGACAAGGTGATCCACGAATGATCCCGGCTCGTATCCCATGCCGAGGAACTGGCCACCCCCGCCCTGTGCGCCGCCCAGGGGACTGCTCCTGCACGGCATGCGACACCCGCCCAGCTTGAACTGGTCAGCGCGAAAGCCATCGCTGACGCCGCCTGCATTCTCGGGATTCAGCCGCGACTGCGCCACCATCACCCGCCGCATCTCCACCGCAGCCCAGGTCAGCGAGGACAGCGTACCACTGGTCAGGAAACCGTTGCGGAACTCCCCGCCCTGCATTTCGGCGGACAGGCCGCCGATGGTGGATTCCGCCAGCACCCGGCCGGCGCTGTAACCGCCGCCGAACTGGATGCCGACGGCGCCCATCAGGCCACCGGTGAGGGCGCCGGCGGCAACGCCGCGCAGGTTCCCCGTGGCGATGGCGCCTGCCACGGCACCCCCCGCGGCGGCACCGACCACCGTGCTCGATATGGTCGCCGCGGCGAGCGTGTCGGCCGCGACCACGCCGCCGGCCGCGCTCGCGGCTGCCCCGGCTGCGGAGATCTGTGCGGCGTAAGCCCAGGATGACACCGCCCCCGCGGTGTAGAACGCGGCGACTGCCGCGACGATGGGACGGCCCCAGTTGCGGACCAGCCGCTGCCCGGCATGCCCGATGCGGTGCAGGCCCCGCCGGATCACCTTGCGCAGCTTGCTGAACAGGTAGCCGCTGGGATCGAAGTAGCTGGCCGGATTGTTGTTGGCATAGCTGTACGGATTGAGGGCCTGGGGATCGAGCCCGCCCGCGAGCACGGGATCCGGCGCCAGCATCCGCCCGAGCAGGGGATCCTGCAGCCGGCCGTTCATGTGCACCAGCTGCATGTTGTCCAGGTGCTCGTGCCCGGTGAAGCCGCGTTCGACCCAGTGCGCGTCGCCGTAGCGCTGGTCGGTGGCGTCGACGCTCCAGTTGGTGTTGCGCCGCTTGCCCCAGGCATCGAAGCTCAGCGCGAAGATATTCCTGCCGGTGCCGACGGCGCGCACCAGGCGGTCCACGCTTCCGGCATGGTCGTGCAGGACGTAGTAGGCCTCGAGGCCGTTCGGAGTCGACTCCACCTGGCTGTAGACCGCCCGGCCGTGGGCGAAAACGGTGGCACGGTAGCGTCGCGTGCTGCCCTCGGTCTCGACCTCGAAGTGCGGGCCGACGTAGTGGATGGTTTTCTGGCTGGAGCCGGTCCTGGTCTCCTGGCTGATGCGGGCCCGGTCCGGCCCGTAGCTGAAGCGCGCGAAGTCGGCGCCGCGGGAGATCTGCCTGGGCAGGTTGTAGCTGGTCCAGGTCAGGGACGTGCCATTGCGGTTGGTCATGTTGCCGTTGGCGTCGTAGGCGAAGCCCATGGCGCCACGCGGGCCACCGGACACGGCCGTGACGCCGTGCGGCGGCTGCGATCCCGTGCCGTAGCTGAAGCTGCCCGCATCGGATTTCGAGCGGATGTTGCCGTCGGTGCTGTAGCTCATGCCCACCGAGCGGGTGCCGTTCAGGCTTGCCTGGATCAGCCGGTTGAGCGCGTCATAGGTGAAGCGCTCGGACAGCACGGGAGAGGCGAGCCGGTTGTGCCGTGCCAGCAGGTTGCCCACGACATCCCATTCGTAGGCGTAGGACTGGATGGCGGTCGGCACCATCGACGGGCCGGCCTTGATCTCCGCCAGCCGCCCGGAGGCGCGGTCGTAGATGTTGCGTTCCTCGATCTCCTCGCTGCCGAAGCTCGACCAGCTGTCGCGGCCGCGGGGATCCATCTCCAGCAGGGTATAGACGGGATTCAGCCCGAGGCTCTCCTCGGTGATGGACCTGAGGTGCCCGAAGGCGTAGCCGAACCGGAACTGCGGCCGCCAGCCGACGGTGGCCGGATAGGTCATGGCGGCCAGCCTGCCCTCCGCGCCATAGGCATAGTCGGTCTGGTAGCTGCTGCCGTCGATGGTGGTCGACGTGCGCAGGAGCTGGCCCTTGCTGTCGTACACATACGCTTCCTGGAAGCCGGCCGGCCCGCGATCAGTGGGCGCCGTCACGGACTGCGGCAGGCCACGGCCCGCGCCCGTCGCCACGAAGCTCCACACGGTCGTTCCCTCCGGCTCGACCCGGCGTACCAGCCGCCCGAGCTGGTCGTACTCCAGGGTCATGACGTTGGCGGGCGTCTTGCCGTCGCTTTGCCGGATGAGCTGCCCGAAGGCGTCATGGGCGAAGCTGCGCCTGCCGGCATCGGGATCGACGGATTCCACGAGCAGCCCGCGCTCGTCGTAGCTGAACTGCCGGCCGTGGCCGCCGGCATCGACTGTCCCGGTCAGCTGGTCGGAGGCGTCGTAGGCGTAGGTCATCGTGCTGCCGAGCAGGGCGGTCACCCGCGTGACGCGGCCCCCGGCATCCCGGCGCATCACGGTCTCGTAGCCGGCGGCATTGCGCGCCGTGGTCTCCAGGCCGGCATAGATGAAGGCGGACTCGATGCCGGACGGTATCGCCTCGCTCATCGGCTGGTCTAGGCTCTTGGGTCGGCCCAGCAGGTCGTGGGTGAGCGTGGTCCAGTACAGGGTGGACGCATCGGCCAGGTACGGTGCCGACTGGCGCTGCAGCCGGCCCAGCGCGTCGTACTCGAACAGCTGGCGGCTGCTGCGGCCATCGACCAGGACCGACGCCCGGCCGAGGACCCTGCCCGCGCCGTCGTGCTGCGTCTCGCCCCAGGAGCCATCGCTGCGCGTCTCGCGGATGGCATAGCGTGCACCCGGCGCGAAGCACGGCCCGCAGGCGGAGTAGGTGGTGGTCGTGCTCCCGGTCGAGCGGCTTTCGGTGCGAATGCGACCGAAGTCATCGTGCTGCCAGCCGGTGACGAAGCCCCGCGGCTCGGAACGCCCGGTCTCCAGGCCGAGGGCGTCGTTCCATGCATGGCCGACCACATGATCCGCCTCGCCGCTGATCACCCGGGATTCGGTCAGCGGGCGGCTGCTGCCACTGGCATAGGCGAAGCGGCTGACGCGGGCCGGCAGCTGGCCGGCCACATCGGTGCGGGTGACGCTCGTCGTGCGGCCGGCGGCGTCGTAGGCGTAGGTGCTGCGCAGCTGCTGGGCGGGGGCGCTGGCCGTGGCATCGGTTTCGCTCATGACCCGGCAGGTCGTGCTGCTGTAGGTCACCAGCTGCGTGCGCGAGCGGGTGGCCACCCCCGTGGCGTCGCGCGAGGTATCGATGCGGGTCGGCAGGGCGAGGCAGCCGGCGGCACCCGCCGCGTCGTCGAAGGTGGTGCTGCGGGTGGTGCGAAAACTGCGGCCCGGGTCCAGGGGCGACGTCGTCTCCGTGACTTCACGGCTGGGCGCCCCGTGGATCAGGTTCCAGGTGAGAGTGCGACGCACCGACCGGACCAGGCTGCCCCGCAGGCCGCCGTCGGCGTCGACCTCGTAGTCTTCCGTCAGGTCGCCGGTGAGGTACACGAAGCGCGTGTTCAGCACCATCGCCGGCGGGCCGACGGCCATGGCCCAGGTCGGATCGTAGACGGACACCTTGCGGTCCTGGTCCCAGGTGGTGATCTCCTCGACGCGGCCGATGAACGGGAAGTCCTGGCGGAACCGGGTGACGGAGCGCAGCCCCTGGCGTGAATCGAGCGAGGCCACCGTCTCGAAGCCGAGGAAGCCCCGTCCCTGCCGGTCACGGCGTGCGCCGCTGTATTCGAGGCTGACGTCGTAGCGGCCGGCGCCGGAGACCGTGTAGCGGGCGAGCACCGGCAGCGCGCCGCCCCGCAGGGCGATCGAGCCCGGTGGATGGCTGCCGGACATCCGGTATCCGGGCATCCGGCCGAGCGTCTGGAAGCTGAAGGTCATGGCGTTGTCCAGCCCGTCGCGCAGCTGGCGCATCAGCTCGGGCCGCGGCGCGCCCGGGCTGCCGTCCGGACCCGGCGGGGGCACATGGCGAAGCAGTGACCAGGCGGGCTGGCTGGCCGAACCGAACAGCAGGTCGGCGTTGCCATCGGCGTCGGCATCGGCGACCAGCAGCCGGCTCACGCCGCCGGCCTGGGGCAGCGTCTCGTCGATCAGCTGGCCGGCGGGATCGGGACAGGCACCGTCGGAGAGGTGAACCCTCCACGCTCCGCCCGGCGTGCCCAGCACGAGGTCGCTGCGACCATCGCCGTCGTAGTCGATCGCGGTGGCCTGGCCCTGTGCGCCGGTTCCCGGGATGGCGGCGCAGGCCTGCGGTACCAGGCCGGGGAGTCCGCCGGCCGCGGTGCCGTGGCTCAGCAGGCTGTGCCAGGCGCCGTCGGCATGGCGCAGGACATCGGAGAGGCCATCCCCGTTGAGGTCGAGGACCAGGACCTTGCCCGGGGTGGCTTCCGTGGTGAACGTGGCGATGGCATCCGGGCCGAAGCCGAAGCCGTTGGCGAGGAGCGCCTCCCAGCGATAGCCGCCGCCCCCCGGGGCCGCGGATGAGCGCGCCACCAGCAGGTCGGCGCGGCCGTCACCGTCGAAGTCGCCGACTTCCAGCAGGCCAGGATTGCCTGACGGGAGGCGATTGGCCGCCGGTACGGCCGGCAGGCCCGCCCCCTTCTCGGCTTCGAAGGCGCCGCCGGTGTTGCGACGGTAGAGGACCTGGCCATCACGCAGGTAGGCGATGTCCTCGAAGCCGTCGCCGTCGAGATCCACGGGGGCCAGTTCCGCGCCGGCGGACAGCGATACGCCGGTGTTGCGTACGCTGAAGGCCTCGCCGGGCACCGATGGTGCCTGGTAGACCAGCCAGTCGGGACCCTGGCTGGACGCGACCATGAGATCGGTCAGGCCATCGCCGTTGTAGTCGATGGGCAGCCCGACGCTGTTCTCCGTGATGCTGCCGCCCACCACCACCGGTGCGCGAAAGCCGCCCGACTGCGGGTCCGACGGCCACACGGCCCAGTGGCCCTGGTGGGCGCCGTAGAGGTCCGTGGCGCCGTCGCCGTCGAAGTCACCGGGTACGGCACCGTCGACCGGGATCGCCGGCAGGTTCAGCGCCTCGCGTGTGGCGGGGCCGTCGTCCCACTGGAAGGTCGTCGGTGGCAGGCAATCGCGGGGCCCGCACTGGGCAATGCTGGCGAGCCGGCTGCGCCGCACACCACCCGGCACCGGTGTCGCGTAGCCGAGCGCGTAGCGATGCACGCGGGTGAAGCCGCTGCCGGCGTCGTGTGCATACTCGATGGCGCTCAGGCGGCGGGACTCGCGCCAGGGCGAACCCCAGGTGTAGCCGCTGCGCTGGTCATCCGCCGGGCGTGCTTCCCAGCTGAAGGCCAGGCGATAGCGCGCCTGTGCCGGGGTTTCCCCGGCGCCATAGCTCCAGAGGATCTCGGTCGGGTAGTGCTCGCCCGCCACCGCGTCTTCCTGGTACTGGAAGGCCATGCGCTGCCCGAAACGGTCCTCGACTTCGTTGAGCGCCCAGGCGCGCACCTCGCCGGTGCCGGGCGCCTCGACCCGGGAATCGGCGTCGTTGCCGTAGCGGTACACCAGGCCATCGGGGCGGCGAAGCTCGAACGACAGCGGGCCGGTTCCCAGCGCGCCCAGCATCGTCACGACTTCGTAGTTGTGCAGCTCCGTGCGGTACTGGGCGCCGCTGACTCCCGGCACCGCCGAGATCAGCACCAGCGGATGGCCGTCGAGGCAGTAGCGGTCCTGGCGCGAGAAGCGCACGCCCTGGACGCGCCCATCGAGGGCGACCGTGAGCGGACAGCGGCTGATGATCGAGAAGCCGCTGAGGGACCAGCCCGCCCCGGCTTCCCCGCGCGCGGACTGGCTGTTGTACTCGAGGCCGATCGCCGGCCGCAGGCCGTTCATGCCGGCGGCCACCGTGACCGGCACCGAATAGGCCACCGCACCCGTGGCGGTGGCCTCGAAGCTGCCGTCGACCCGGCCCGGCACGGTCGCCCCCCGGGCCGTGCCGGCGATGAGCAAGATCGGCAGAAGCACCATTCTCCACCAGGCTGTGCGCATGTCCCGTCTCCGCTCGAGTCGATGGCAGGCATCAAAGCAGCGGTGGTGGCGGGCAGCGATGCGCCAATCCCGGCGGTTGCTGCACTAAGTGCGGCAATCTGCACGAAGCGCGGCGAATCAGGCCCGGGATGTAGGCGGGGCGGGCGTCGTGCATAATCCGCCCCGGGTTCCGGTATCCCGGTTGCCGAGGTGCGTCGGCGACGCAGCGGGTGCCGGTCGGGTCGCGAACGGATTTCTCCGGAGAGGATGACTATGCCAATGCGCTTCAAGCAGGCGGCATGGATGCTGGCAACCTGCCTGGGCATCGTGCTGCCGGGGCTCGCCTCGGCCGCCGCCGAGCCGCAATACACCTATGGCGAGATCGCCTACGCCAACACCGACTACGACCATTACGGCGACGGTGACGGCTTCATGCTGGGCGGCTCCTATGCCCTCAACAGGAACATCCACCTGCTGGCTGCCTACGAGGACACCGACCTCGACCACGACGCGGATTACAACGCCCTCGCCCTCGGCATCGGCCTCAACACGCCGCTGCGCCAGGGGCTCGACCTGGTCGGCCGCCTGCGGCTCATCAGCGCCAACCTGGATCAGCCGGGGGATGACGACGAGACGGGCTTCAGCCTCGAGGGCCTGATGCGGGTGATGGTCAATCCGCAGCTGGAACTCAACGGCGGCATCCTCTACGAGGACGTGTTCGACGACAACACGGCGCTGGAACTGGGCGGCCTGTACGAAATCGCGCGGAACGTCTCCATCGGCGCCGGCCTGGTGCTCTCCGACGATGTCACCCGGTTCAACCTCGGCGTGCGCTTCTACTTCGCGCCGCCAGCCCAGCTCCGCTAGGCGCATGCGTGGCCTGGCGCTGGTGGTGCTGGCGCTCGCCGCCTGCACCAGCCAGCGCGCCGCGCCGCCGCAGGCGGACGTCATCGTCATCGGCGCCGGCATCGCCGGCCTTGCGGCGGCGCTGGAGGCCAGTGCCGGCGGCGCGCGGGTCGTGGTGATCGACAGCAACTCGGTAGGCGGCGGCCACGCGGTGCTCGCCGGCGGCTTCTCGCTGGTCGGCACCCCGCTGCAGGAGAAGCGCGGCTACCGCGACGACCCCGAGCTGGCGATCCGCGACATCCTCGCCTGGGGCGGGGATGCCGATCCCTACTGGGTACGCCGCTACGTCGAGGCCTCGCGCCCCGAGGTGCATGACTGGCTGGCGGCCCGGGGCGTGGAGTTCGTGATGATCCTGCCGAGCGCGGAGGACAGCGTGCCGCGCTTCCACTTCACGCGCGGGGCGGCCGTCACCGCCGTGCTGCCGGTGCTGCGCGATGCGCTCGCCGACGAACGGATCAGCTTCCTCTTCAACCACGAGGTGACCACCCTGCTGCGCGATGGGCACACGGTCGGCGGCGTGGTCGCGCGTGACCTGCGCAGCGGCCGGCAGCTCAGCCTGCGGGCGCCCGCGGTGGTGATCGCCACCGGCGGCTTCGAGAGCAACGATGAGCTGGTGCGCGAACACTGGCCGGCGGATCGCGCCGTGCCTGCGCCGCTGTATGTCGGTTCCGGCGAGTTCGCCACCGGCAGCGGCCTGCGCCTCGCCACGCAGGCGGGCGCGGCGCTGAAGCGGCTGGACCGGCAGCTGGTCTACGTCACCGGCATGCCCAACCCACGCGATCCCTCGGGCCGGCGCGGGCTGCTGGTGCAGAATCCCGCCGCCATCATGGTGGATGGCGGGGGCCGCCGTTTCATCAACGAAGACGCGCCTTCCAAGGACATCGAGTCGCTGGTCCTGTCGCGAAAGCCGCCGACCTACTGGCTGGTGTTCGATGCCGCGGGCCGCAGGCAGCTGATGGTCCGTGGCGGACCCTGGCTCGATCGCCGCACCATCGACGGCGAGATCATGGGCAACCCCGCCCTGGTGAGCCGTGGCGATGACCTGGCCTCGCTGGCCGCCGCCACCGGCCTGCCGGCAGCGGCGCTGGGCGCCACCGTGGCCCGCTACAACGGCTTCGTGCAGGGCGGCCGTGACGAGGACTTCGGCCGCTTCGGCGCGACAGCCGGCGGGCGGCTGCCGCCGGCGCTGGGCGAGCCGCCCTATTACGCCATCAAGCTGTACCCGATGACGCGCAAGAGCATGGGCGGCATCGCCATCGACCATGATGCACGGGCGCTCGATGCCGGGCACCGGCCCATCCCGGGCCTCTACGCGGCGGGCGAGGCCACCGGTGTCGCCGGCATCAACGGCAGCCATGGTGGCAGCGGCACCTTCCTCGGGCCGTCGCTGCTGCTCGGGCGCATCGCCGGGCGGACGGCCGCTGCCGAGGTGCTGCCCGCCGGCCAGTCTGCCGCCACCGGACCCCTGCTGCCCGTGCCGCCGGCGGACAGCCATCCTCCCGAAGCCCTCGCCGATCGCCTGGCGCAGGTGGAGCCGGGGTACTGGCACTTCACGCAGGTCCACCGCCTGGTGCAGGAGCGCGCCCTGGCCTGTGGCAGCTGCCACGACGCCACCTGGCCCGCCGGCCCGGCGCAGACGCGCGCGCAGCAGCAGGCGCAGCTCGCCAGCTGCACCCGCTGCCACTGAGCAGCGCGGGAAAGAGTTGGCGAGCGCACGGGTGCGCTCCTGTCGGTGGCCCGCTCGACCCTGGGCTGGCCGTCGCGCCTGGCCCGGAGGGATGCGCCGGTGATCGCGGCGATGCGTGAGCTTGCGACCCAGTACCGGCGCTACGGCTACCGCCGGTTCCAGGTGTTCCTGGAGCGCCGCAGTCTGGAAATGGGCGCCGATCGTGGGCACCGCCTCTGGCGCCAGGAGCGGCTGCAGGTGCCGCGGTGCCGGATGGGCAGTCATCGCCAAACGCAGGACAAAAGGCGCCCCGAAAAAGCGGCCATGGAAAGGCCTGCATTGGGTAATTGAACGGACCTAAGCCGATGATCTATATTGATGTATAGCTATGCGGAAACCGGCCAACAAAGCGGACATGAAGGCGGCATCGGATCGAAGCGAAACCGCCTCCGGGATGGAGCCGTTACTGCTGCGGGAGGACTCCCGCCATCGGCCAGGACTCACTGACCTTGCGCTGGAACTCGCGCAGAAGAGCGCGGGCTTCCGGCGCTCGCTGCCGGAAAGTCTGCTGTCGTCGCTGGCCGATCTGGTTCGGTCAATGAATTGCTACTACAGCAATCTCATCGAGGGTCACGACACCCACCCCGTCGAGATCGAGCGGGCCCTGCGGGGCGACTACAGCAAGGACGCCACGAAGCGCGACCTTCAGCTTGAGGCGAGGGCGCATATCGAGGTCCAGCGCTGGATCGACGGCGGCGGGCTCAAGGGTCGATCGGTCACGACCACGGCGCTTCAGGAGATTCATCAACGCTTCTGTAGCCTGCTCCCCGATGAGCTTCTGACTGTTGAGGATCCCGTCACGAAGGATCGGGTCAGGGTCGTTCCGGGCGAACTCCGCCACCGGGACGTCAAAGTCGGGCGGCACGTCGCGATCAGCCCGGCCGCCGTGCCGCGCTTCCTTGAGCGCTTCGAGCAGGTGTACGGCCAGCTCGGCAAGACCGAGACGATTCTGGCGACGGCGGCGGCTCATCACCGGCTGGTGTGGATACACCCTTTTGTGGACGGCAATGGCCGCGTTGCCCGCCTGATGTCCCATGCGACGATGCTGGAGGCCCTGGACAGCGGTGCAGTCTGGTCTGTTGCTCGCGGCCTTGCCCGCAACGTGCAGGCCTACAAGTCACATCTGGCAGCCTGTGACCAGGCACGCCGGAACGACCTCGATGGCCGCGGTCCCTTGAGCGAGGAAAACCTCGCAGAATTCACGCGGTTCTTCCTCACGACCTGCCTGGATCAGGTGGCTTTCATGGAAAAGCTGGTGCGGCCCGAGGAGCTGCGGACCCGAATTCAGCTCTGGGTGGAGGAAGAAATCCGCCTCGACCGCCTGCCGCCCAAGTCCGGCTCCATTCTCGATGCGGTGCTCTATCGCGGCGAACTGCCTCGGGGCGATGCGGCGGGCATCGTTGGCACCGGCGAACGGCAGGCCCGGCGGGTGGTCTCTGCTCTCCTCGACCGGGGTGTCCTGACGTCCACCAGCACGCGGGCGCCGCTGCGGCTGGCATTCCCCGCAGCCCTGGCGCCGCGGTGGATGCCAGGCTTGTTCCCGGATCATGCATGAGGCGAGCGGGACCAGCGCAGAAGAATCCTTCAGCGCACCGGGCGTGCCAGGCAAAGTTTCGGGCGGCGGGGTCCACGGGACGAATACCTGCGGCTTCCGTGACGACGCCAACTTCTTCCTCAAGATCCAGGCGACCTTCCCCGGAGTTGCGCGATGAACCAAAAAAGAGCCCCGCAGTGCGGGGCTCGTTCATCGTTGGCCGGTCCAGGCGCCGCCCCAGGTCGCTGGGGGGGAGGGGAAGACGACCCGGGGAGGGGGGTCGGCGCCTGTCCGGTCTTTGCTCGATGATCTGTCAGAGCATGAAGGCCAGGATCAGCACCGGGAACATCACGGCAACCAGTGCGGTGGTCACGCCCTCGAGCTGCTCGAAAACGTTCAGGCTGCAACTGGTGTTCATGGTTCGTCCTCCTTGCCATCCGTGTCGCGATCCGATGGTGCCAATCTAGAGGAGGGACGCGGCGACTTCCTTTCGGTGCCGTAACACTTTGTACCAAGTTGTAACGGGCCCGGTCAGGCCTGGGTCGAGAGGAAGACCCCGCGGGAGCGGGGGAAGACGACGCTGAGGAATCCGGCCCCGACCAGCCAGCTGCCGTCGCTGGAGCCGTCGTCGAGGCGGATGTGGGTGATGCGCGCCACTGCCTGGCACCAGTCGCTGTCTACCTTGACGACCGTTCCGGGTTCCAGCAGCCGGCGTGTCTCGAAGCCGATGCCGTCGGGGGAGACATCGCGGGAGTGGCCGGTGATGGCGGGTCCGGGCCAGCGGGTGAACAACCGCAGCTCGTGGTTGCCCGGCAGGCGCGGCAGCGCGCGCCGGCCATCGCTGGCGAGCTGCCTTGCGGTCGCCGGGTGCAGCGGGCTGGCGCAGTGGCGGCAGCGGGCATCGGGCTGCTGCACCGGACGCGACTGGTGCGGTGCGCCGCAGAACAGGCAGTGCTCGGCCTGGTGGCCGCGCGCACCACGGCGTGCGGCGGGCGCGTCGCGGGCGGCCTCCGTCCGCGTGTCGATCACGCGCAGCTGGAAGTCCTGGTCGTAGGCGGCGCGCTTCCGCGGGCTGGTGAGCACCGCATAGGCTTCGTTGATCAGCGCCGCGTGGCCGTGTTCGCCGCCGAGGTCCGGGTGGGCCTTCAGCCGCTGCATGAGGGTGCGGTAGCTGGCGCGGATGATCTCCACCGGCGCGCCCGGCTGCACCTGCAGGATGCGGTAGTAATTGCGGCGGTTCTCCATGGCGGCCAGCCTACGCCAGGCCCGCTCCGGATATCTGAGGCCGCGGTCGCGGTTCCGCCGGCCGGCGCGGCCTCAGGCCTGCCGGGTACGGGCCGCGGCGGCCCTGGAGTTGAAGTCGGCGAGCATTTCCCTGAAGGTCATGCGGAACCAGGCGGCGCCGATGCCGCCGGCGACGACATTGGCGGTCGCCGCGGCGATGAAGATGCCGACCAGGCCGAACAGGTGCGACAGCAGCCAGGCCAGCGGCGCATAGACCGCGATGGTCCGCGACAGCGAGACGAACATGGCCACCATCGGCTTGCCCAGCGCATTGAGCGCACCGTTGACGGTCATGGAAATGCCGAAGGCCATGTAGCTGAACGGCACGATGTGCATCTGCATCAGCGCCGCCTCGCGGGCCTCGGGCTCCAGCCCGAACAGGGTCGTCAGCAGGCCGCCGGCCAGGAACATCACCACCGCGACACAGGCGCCGTAGATCAGCGAGAAGCGGTAGGCGAAGCTCACGCCCTCGCGGACGCGGTCGAGGCGCCCGGCGCCGAAGTTCTGGCCGCTGAAGGGGGTCATGGCAGCCGAGAGCGCCATCAGCGCCATGAGCGTCAGCCCCTCCACGCGCGCCGCCATGCCGAAGCCGGCCACGGCGCCGTGGCCATAGCGCGCCACCTGGCTGGTGATGAATGCCGTGGTGACGGGCGCCACCAGGCCGCTGGTGAGAGACGGCAGGCCGACGTGCAGGATGCGCCGCCAGGAGTCGCCGATCAGTTCCGCCCGGAAGTTGCGGAAGCTCACCAGGTTCTCGCCGTACATGATGAAGTAGATCGAGGCGCACATGGTGACCGCATTGGCGATCACTCCGCCGAGCGCGGCGCCCTCGATCTCCATGCGCGGGAAGCCGAACAGGCCGAAGATCAGCACCGGGTCGATGAGGATGTTGAGCACCGCCGAGGTGGTCATGATCATGGCCGGCCGCTTGGCATCGCCCAGCGCGCGCAGCACCGAGTTGGCGATCATGGGGGCCACCATGAAGACGCCGCCCCAGTAGTAGATCCGCATGTAGCGGTGGATCATCGGCAGCGTGGTCTCGTCGGCGCCGAGCAGGCGGAACAGCGGGTCGATGGTCAGCAGGCCGACGATCAGCACGCCGATGGCGCAGGCCACCGCCAGCAGCATGGCGTGCCCGGTGATGCGGCGCACATCGTCACGGTTGCCCGAGCCGAACAGCCGCGAGACCACCGAGGAGGTGCCGGTGCCGAGCGCCATGGCGATGACGCCGACGACGAAGCTCACCGGGAAGGTGAAGCTGACCGCCGCCAGCTGCTCGGTGCTGACGCGGGCGATGAAGAACGCGCCGGCGACGTTGTTGGTGACGATGGCGATCATGCCCAGCGCCATGGGGATCATCAGCGAGAAGATGTTCCTGCCGATCGGGCCCTCGGTGAGCAGGGCCCTGCGCCTGCCTTGCGGCTTCATGCGCTCTCCCCGGCGTCGACGCCGGCAATGGCCAGGTACTTGATCTCCAGGTAGTCCTCGATGCCGTAGCGGGAGCCCTCGCGGCCGATGCCGGACTCCTTGACGCCGCCGAAGGGGGCGACCGTGGTGGAGATCAGGCCGGTGTTGAGGCCGACGATGCCGTACTCGAGCGCTTCGGCGACGCGGAAGCTGCGGCCGAGGTCGCGGGTGTAGAGGTAGGCCGCCAGGCCGGACTCGGTGTCGTTGGCCATGCGGATCGCCTCGGCCTCGGTGCCGAAGCGGAACAGCGGCGCCACCGGGCCGAAGGTCTCCTCGCGGGCGAGCCGCATCGCCGGGGTGGCCCCGGCGAGGATGGTCGGTTCGAAGAAGCTGCCGCCCAGCGCATGGCGCCGGCCGCCGGCGAGGATGCGGGCGCCCTGCGCCACGGCATCGGCGATGTGCGCCTCGACCTTGGCCACCGCCTGCATGCTGATCAGCGGGCCCTGGTCGGTCTCGCCCTGCAGGCCATCGCCCACGCGCAGCCTGGCGACGGCGGCGGCCAGGCGGCGCGCGAACTCGTCATGGATGCCGGATTGCACCAGCAGCCGGTTGGCGCAGACGCAGGTCTGGCCAGAGTTGCGGAACTTGCTGGCCATGGCACCGGCCACCGCGGCGTCGAGGTCGGCATCGTCGAAGACGATGAAGGGCGCATTGCCGCCGAGTTCCATCGACACCTTCTTCACGGTGCCGGCACACTGTGCCAGCAGCAGCTTGCCGACCGCGGTGGAGCCGGTGAAGCTCAGCTTGCGCACCAGCGGGTTGGCGGTGAGCTCGGCGCCGATCTCCGGCCCGGGCCCGGTGATGATGTTGACCACCCCGGGTGGCAGGCCGGCGCGGCAGGCGAGCTCGGCGAGCGCCAGCGCGGAGAACGGCGTCTCGGCCGCCGGCTTGATCACCATGGTGCAGCCCGCCGCCAGCGCGGGGGCCAGCTTGCGCGCGATCATCGCCGAGGGGAAATTCCACGGCGTGATGGCGGCGACGACGCCCACCGGCTGCTTGAGCACCAGGATGCGCCGGTCACGCTGCGGGCCGGGAATGACATCGCCGTAGATGCGCCGGGCTTCCTCGGCGAACCACTCGACGAAGGAGGCCGCATAGCCGATCTCGCCGCGGGATTCGGCCAGTGGCTTGCCCTGCTCGGCGGTCATGAGGATGGCCAGGTCTTCCTGGTGCGCGAGCATCAGCGCATGCAGCCGCCGCAGCAGTGCCGCGCGCTCCGGTGCCGCCAGTGCCCGCCAGGCCGGCAGCGCCGCCTGCGCCGCCTCGACGGCGCGGCGCGCGTCGGCCGCTCCCATGCCGGGCACGCTGCCGATGCTGGCTCCCGTCGCCGGATTGAGCACCGCGCTGGTGGCACCGGAGGCGGCGCCCACCCATTGCCCGCCGATATGGCTGAGCTGGCGCAGGAGGTTCGGGTCGGTGAGTCGCATCGGGCCGCCTATACTAGCGGATTCCGCCATCGCGACCCGAAGGGGAGGCCACGACGTGAAGTTCGCGAGTTTCCGCATCCGCGGCGTGCCGGGCTACGGCCTGGCCAGCGGGGATGAGCTGCGTCCGGTGCCGGCCACGTTTGCAGCGCGCTTCCCCGACCTGAAATCGGTGCTGGCCGCCGGCATGCTCGGGGCGGCGGCCGACGCCGCGCGTGCCAATCCGCGGCTGCCGGATCCCGCGGAGGTGGCCTTCGATCCGGTGATTCCCAATCCGGGGAAGATCCTCTGCGTGGGCGTCAACTACCTCGCGCACATCCGCGAGATGGGCCGCGACCCCCCCGCGCACCCGGTGATCTTCGTGCGCTTCGCCGATTCGCTGGTGGGCCATGGGCAGACCCTGGTGCGCAGCCGCGTCTCGACCCAGTACGACTTCGAGGGCGAGCTCGCCTGTGTCATCGGCCGTACGGCGCGCCATGTCAGTCCCGCCGAGGCGCTCGGCTACGTGGCCGGCTATGCCTGCCTGATGGACGGCTCGGTCCGCGACTTCCAGCGCCAGACCTCGCAGTTCACGGCCGGCAAGAACTTCCCGGCCAGCGGTGCCTTCGGCCCCTGGCTGGCGACGGCCGCGGAGATCCCCGATCCCGCCGCCCTGCGACTGGAGACGCGCCTGAACGGCGAGGTCATGCAGGCCGCGCCTACCGGCGACATGCGCTTCGGCGTCGCCGAGCTGGTGGCCTACGCCTCGACTTTTACGAGGCTCGAACCCGGTGATGTCATCGCCACCGGCACGCCGGGCGGCGTGGGCTTCGCCCGGCAGCCGCCCGTGTGGCTGAAGGCCGGGGATGTCCTGGAGGTGGAGATCAGCGGTATCGGCGTGCTGCGCAACCCGGTGGTCGACGGGGACTGAGCCGCCCTAGCGGAGCAGCGACCAGAGGGCGCCACCGAGACCGCCCAGCAGCAGGATCATCACCGGCAGCGCGGAGAGGCCGAAGCCGGCGGCGCGCTTCTTCGGCTCGGCGACGTAGCCGCGCAGGTAGACGATCCGGCCGATGATGAACAGCAGGCCCAGGGCCGCGGCCCAGGCCTCGCTCAGGTAGGTGGCGAACAGCAGCATGCCGGGAACGAAGCACAGCAGCTGCTCCATGGTGTTGTAGTGGACCCGGTAGTAGCGCTCGAACAGCGGATGCCCGGTGACCGCCGGCGCGGCGACGTGATAGCGGACGCGGGCGCGGCCCACCAGGGCGCCGAAGACGAAGAACTCGATCAGGGCGAGGGCGATGACGGCGTGGACGAGGGCCATGGGACTTCCCTTGTTCGGGCTGCTGGCCTCATCTTAAGCGCAAAGCCGCCAGCCCCGGTGACCGCATGATGGAAGCATCCGCCCGCCGCCCGCTGTACACCTCGCTGTATTTCCAGGTCATCGTCGGCGTGGCCCTGGGGGTGCTGCTCGGCGTGCTGGCGCCGGCCAGCGCTGTCGCCATGAAGCCGCTCGGCGACGCCTTCATCAAGCTCATCAAGATGATCATCGCGCCGGTGATCTTCTGCACCGTGGTCACCGGCATCGCCGGCATGGAGGACATGAAGAAGCTCGGGCGCACCGGCCTGTATGCGCTGCTGTACTTCGAGGTCATGAGCACGGTGGCGCTGCTGGTAGGGCTGCTGGTGGTCAACCTGGTCAAGCCAGGCGCCGGGCTGCACATCGATCCGGCCACGCTGGATCCCTCGGCCATCGCCGCCTATGCCAGTCCGGAGCGGATGAGCGGACCGGTGGATTTCCTGCTCGACATCATCCCGGCGACGCTGCTCGGCGCCTTCACCTCGGGCAACATCCTGCAGGTGCTGCTGGTGTCGCTGCTGTTCGGCTTTGCCCTGCACCGCGTGGGTGGGCGCGAATCGGCCGTGTTCCGCTTCGTCGAGCGTCTGTCCGGGATCCTCTTCGCGATCGTCGGGCTCATCATGCGGCTGGCGCCACTCGGCGCCTTCGGCGCCATGGCCTTCACCATCGGCCGCTACGGCGCGGCCAGCCTCTGGTCGCTGGCGCACCTCATGGGGGCCTTCTACCTGACCTGCCTGGTGTTCGTGTTCGGCGTGCTGGGGCTGGTGGCGCGCAGCAGCGGCTTCCGCATCTGGCGCTTCGTCAGGGCGATCCGCGAGGAACTGCTGGTGGTGCTGGGTACCTCGTCCTCGGAGGCCGTGCTGCCGCAGATGATGCAGCGGCTGGAATCCCTCGGCGCCGGCAAGTCCGTGGTCGGGCTGGTGATTCCCACCGGGTATTCCTTCAACCTCGATGGCACGGCGATCTACCTGACCATGGCGGCGGTGTTCATCGCCCAGGCCACGGACACCCCGCTCGGCATCGGCCAGCAGCTGACGCTGCTCGCCGTGCTGCTGGTGACCTCCAAGGGAGCCGCGGGCGTCACCGGCAGCGGCTTCATCGTGCTGGCCGCCACGCTGTCCGCCGTGGGCGGGCTGCCGGTGGCCGGCGTGGCGCTGATCCTCGGCATCGACCGCTTCATGTCCGAGGCGCGTGCGCTGACCAACCTGGTTGGCAACGGCGTCGCCACCCTGGTGGTGGCCCGCTGGTGCGGTGACCTGGACGAGGAGCGGTTGCGGCAGGGTCTGGCGGCGCGCACGGATGCTGACCGCGCGTGCAGGGCTCGGCTATAGTGCCCTTGCTGCGCCTGCACGAGCGCATCCAGGGGAGACCGCAATGAACACCCGCATCACCATGCTGCTGCTGGCCGGCGTCGGCCTGTTCGCGGGACTGGCAGCAAAGGCCGCGGAACCCGCGGCACCCGCGACCGAACCGGGCGAGACCTGGGAGATCACCAGCTCGATGGAAATGGCCGGCATGTCCATGCCACCGCGCACCCAGCAGGTCTGCCAGCCGCTCGCGGGCGACCAGCCGGCGGTGCCGCAGCCGGACAACGATTCCTGCGAGATGTTCGATGTCCGGCGCAGCGGCAGCACCATGAGCTGGCAGATGCGCTGCACCGGCAAGGACGCCATGACCGGCAGCGGCGAGATCAGCTACCAGGGCCGCGACAGCTACCAGGGCCGGATGACCATGAACATGGACGGCCAGACGATGACCACGAGGCTGTCGGGCAAGCGCCTCGGTGGCCAGTGCGATGCCGCCGCCGTGAAGAAGAAGATCGCCGCCGCCGAGAAGCAGAGCGCGGAGATGCTGGCACAGCAGTGCCGCGAGGCGGCCCGCAGCATGCAGGTGGCGATGTTCGACGGCCGCGTTCCGGGAGCCTGCGATGCGAAGACCAAGGCCGAATTCTGCAAGCGCCTGGGCACGGAGCAGGGCTTCGATCTCCTCGCGGCGCGTGGCCAGGTGCCAGGCGCCGACACGACGGACCTTGATTCCGCGGGCAAGGCCTGCGGCACCGACATCCCTGCAACCCGCCTGCGGCTGTGCAAGGCGGCCGTCGGCAAGGATGCCTCGCTGCCGTTCCTCGCGCGCCACTGCCCGGACGAGGCGGCACCGCTGGCGCAGGCACAATGCGCGGGCCGCAGCTTCACCTCGCCACCGGCCGAGAAGTACCGCGAGTTCTGCAGTGACTATGCGCGGCACAACCTGATGCAGGGCGGGGCGGGCACGCCGGATTCGTCGGGCCAGCCCGCGCAGCAGGAGCAACCGCCCCCGGGCAAGGACACGGCCATCGAGGAAGGCAAGAAGGCGCTGCGCAAGCTGCTGCCGTTCTGACCGGCGCCGGCGCGGTGCCCGCGGCCGCTGCCCTGCTGGCGCTGCTGGCCGCCTCGTCGGCCACGACGGTGTTGCCGCAACCGCAGGCGGCAGCCGTGGTGGACCGGTTTCCGCGCGCGGCACCGTCCTACGTCGTCGCCATCGATGGCGTCATCCGCTGGGAGCGCGGTGCCGACCTGCCGCGGCCACCGGCCTCGCTGACCAAGATCCTGAGCGCCATCGTGCTGCTCGGGCAGGACTGGGATCCGCAGCGGGTCATCACCGTCAGCCCCCGCGCCGCATCCCTGCAGGGCACGCGCCTGCGCCTGAAGGCGGGCGAGCGGCTGCGGGCCGGCGATGCCCTGACGGCGGTGGTCGTCGCGTCGGCCAACGACGCCTGCCTGGCGCTGGCCGAGGCCGCCGCGGGCAGCGTCGAGGCGTTCGTCGCCCGCCTCGATGCCCGTGCACGCGAGCTGGACCTGACCGGGACGCACTATGCCAATCCCTGCGGGCTGCCTGGCACCGGCCACGTCACCACTGCCCATGACCTGCTGCGCATGGCGGATCTCGCCATGGCCTTGCCGGAGTACCGGTGGCGCGCGGGCGTGGTGAGCGGGGAGATCGTCACGCTGGACGGGCGACGCATCGCCCTGCGCACGACGAACATGCTGCTCGGTCGCGTCCCTGGCGCCCTCGGCGTGAAGACCGGCTACACGCGCGCAGCGGGCAAGTGCCTGGTGGCGCGCGCCGAGCGCGATGGCAGGCGGGTGGACGTGGTGCTGCTCGATGCGCCGGACCGCTGGTGGACGGCGGCGGCCCTGATCGAGGAAGCCTTCCATGTGGCCGGCGCGACGCCCTGAGGCGGCCGCCGCGCTTGCCGCGGCGCTGGTGCTGGCCGCGGGCGTACTGGCCTACGCCAACGCCTTCCGCGGCGACTTCCAGTTCGATGACTGGAACGTCATCGTGCAGGATCCGCGGGTGCAGTCGCTCGCCGCCTGGAGGGACTCGATGCCGGGCATCCGCCCGCTGCTGAAGCTGAGCTATGCGCTAAACCATGCGAGCGGCTTCGGGCTCGCCGGCTTCCATGCGGTCAACCTCGGCATCCACCTCGCCAACGGCTTGCTGCTGCTGGCGCTGCTGCGCCAGTGGCACGCGCCCCTTCCCGGGAGTCGTGCCGTCGCGGCCGCGGTCGCCGCCCTGCTGTTCACCGTGCACCCGGTGCAGACCGAGGCGGTCACCTACCTGTCCGGGCGCTCGACGTCGCTGGCGGCGATGTTCGTGCTCTCGAGCCTGCTCGCCTGGGTGCGCGGCCAGCGCGGCCGGCAGGCCTGGCTGAGCCACGGGCTCTCGCCGCTGCTGTTCGCCTGTGCGCTCGCCACGCGGGAAACCGCCGCCGTGCTGCCGCTGGCCATGCTGCTGTGGCAGGCGACGGCCGGGAACGGGCGCGCCCGCGGCCTGGTGTCCTGCTGGCGTGCGACGGCAGCGCACTGGGCGGTGCTGCTGCTGGCGGCGGTCCTTGCCGGGTTGTTGCCGGCGTACCGGCAGTTCTTCGCCACCAGCATCGAGGCGCGATCGCTCGCGGAACAGCTGGCGAGCCAGGTGCAGGCCGTCGCCTACCTCGCCGGCCAGCTCGCCAGGATCGATCGCCTCAACGCCGATCCCATGCTGCCCGTGGTGGGTGCGCTGACACCGACACTGGTCCTCACCGGCCTGCTGCTGGCCGCGGCGCTGTGCTGGGGAGTGTGGTCGCTGCGCCGCCGGCCCGCCCTGGCCTTCGGCCTGCTGTGGTTCTTTCTCTGGCTGGCGCCGACCAACTCGCTGCTGCCGCGGCTGGATGTGGCGAATGACCGGCAGCTCTACCTCGCGCTGGCCGGGCCGGCGTGGCTGGCCGGGGTGGCCACGGCCTGGATGTCGGCCCGGCGCCGGGGCGTTGCCATGCTGGCGACCGCCGTGGTGGTCGCGGGCCTGCTGCTGGCGACCGTGGATCGCAATCGCGTCTACACCAGCGAGCCCGCATTCTGGGCCGACGTGGTGGCGAAGACGCCCGGCAACAGCCGGGCCTGGAACAACCTCGGCCATGCGCTGGCGCTCGCCGGGCGCCGGGCGGCGGCGGAGCGTGCGCTGCTCGAGGCGCTGGCCGTGGATCCCGGCAACTCCAGGGCGGCAGTGAACCTCGCGCTGCTGCGGGCCGGCGCGCTCGGGCCGGCGCCACCCGGCGAGCAGCGGGAATTCTGACCTGCATCAAGATGGGCTCCTGCTCCGCTGCCGAGAATCCGGCATGACAGCAGCGCAGATCCGCAAAGGAGCCAACCGTGTTCATCAATTTCTGGTACATCGCCGCCCAGTCCGGCGAAGTCAAGTTCGGCACCGACCGCCCGCTCAAGGTGATGATGCTCGGCCACAACTTCGCGCTGTGGCGCGACAGCAAGGGCAAGGTCCGCTGCATCAGCGACACCTGCACCCATCGCGGCGGCGCCATGGCGGACGGGCGCATCCGCGGCGACTGCGTCGAGTGCCCGTACCACGGCTGGACCTTCAACGGCGAGGGCACCTGCGTGCGCCTGCCCTCGCTCGGTGCCAACGCCAGGATCCCGGAACGCACCCGCATCGATGCCTATCCGGTCGAGGAGAAGTACGGCCTCGTCTGGGTGTTCCTCGGCGACCTGCCGGAAGCCGAGCGCCCGCCGATCATCAGCATCCCGGAATACGATGATCCGGCCTGGCGCAGCATCATCCTGCAGGCCGACTGGAAGATCGACTACAAGCGCTCGATCGAGAACACCATCGACCCCGCGCACAACGAGTTCACGCATCCGACCCACGGTTTCCTCGGCGTGCGCGAGGACTACGAGGTCAAGGACTTCACGCTCGAGGACGGCACCTGGGGAACGGGCTACCACAACCGCATGTTCGCGCCACGGCTGGCGCAGAGCGACATGAGCAAGGCCTCGGGTCGCGACAAGGAGGCCTGGATCGACGGCGGTGTCGGCCATGTCGGACCGCACTGCACCTGGGTGCAGATCGACGCCTCAGACTCCATGAAGCTGCACAACTACCTGCTGCACACGCCAATCCACGAGACGCTCGACCGCTGGTACCTGATCGCCACGCGCAACAACCTGCTCGATCCGCGCTACGACACCACCTTCGCCGACCGCAGTGCCTACATCGCCGGGCAGGATCAGTACGTGCTCGAGCCGCAGCACCCGCGCATCACGCCACGCAGCAACGCACACGAGTTCCTCGTTCCCGCCGACAAGGCCATCGCCCGCTACCGCGAGTACTGCCGGGAGTGGGAGGAGCGCGGCTGGCGGATCGACGTGCAGAAATTCCGCAGCGAACATGATCGTGTCGCCTACGCGATCCCCAGCCCGGCGCGGCGCCAGCACAAGAGCTGGGTGCTGCCCTCGGTGCCGCTGCTGCCGGGCAAGGCTGCCGAGGCCGCTGCGGCACGCAAGGCCTGAGCGCGCCGCTGCAGGCGGACGGGTCCATGCGGCTGCTGTGCATCAGCAGCCCATGGGCATCCGGCGCCGCCTCAGCCGACGTGCCGCTGGAGGAACTCGCGTGTGCGCTGCAGGGCCAGTTCGGCGCTGGCGGCGTGGTAGTCGTGGCGTTCGTCGCAGTTGAAGCCGTGGCCCGCTTCGTCGTAGATGAAGAAGCTGCCCTGCGGCCGCCCCGCCTCGATGGCCGCCACGGTCTGCGGCGGGATGTACGGGTCGAGCTTGCCGAAGTGGTACATGACCGGGCACTTCGGCTGCAGCTCCAGCCACGAGGCGGTGTGGCGGCCGTAGTAGGAGACCGCGGCATCGATGTCGCATTCGCAGGCGGCGAGATCGGCCAGCGCGCCGCCCCAGCAGTAGCCGATGGCGCCGACGCCACCGGCCTTGCGCACGGCCTCCACGGCCGCGCTCATGTCGAGGATGGTGTTGGCGCGGTGCAGTGAGGTCATCACCTGGCGCGCGGCGGCGACTTCCTCGTAGGGCAGGTCGACACCCGGGCGCACGCGGTCGAACAGCGCCGGCGCGATGGCCAGGTAGCCGTCCGCGGCGAAGCGGTCGGTGACGTGCCGGATGTGGTGATTGACGCCGAAGATCTCCTGCAGCACCACGAGGCCGCCGCGTGGCTTGCCCTCCGGCTCGGCGAGCCAGGCGGCGAAGCGATGGCCGTCTGTTGCCTGCAGTTCGATTTGCCTGCCCATGGCGGAGTGCTCTTCCCGTGACGATTGGCCAGGCGCCGATGTTACCGGATCAGCGCTCGACGATCGCGGTGACGCCCATGCCGCCCGCGGTGCAGACGGATATCAGGCCGCGGCCCGAGCCGCGCCTGTCGAGCTGGCTGGCGAGCGAGCCGAGGATGCGCGCGCCGGTGGCGGCGAAGGGGTGCCCCAGCGCGAGACTGCCGCCCATGACGTTGAGCCGCTCGCGGTCGATCGCGCCGAGCGGCCGCCCGCGGCCGAGGCGTTCGCGGCAGAACTCGCTGCTCTCCCAGGCCTTCAGCGTGGCGAGCGCCTGCGCGGCGAAGGCCTCGTGGATCTCGTAGAGGTCGAAATCCTGCAGCGTGAGATTCGCGTGTTGCAGCATGGTGGAGACCGCGTAGGCGGGCGCCATCAGCAGGCCCTCGCCACCGACGAAGTCCACGGCGGCCACCTGGCCGTAGCGCAGCCAGGCCAGCACCGGCAGGCCGCGCCGTGCCGCCCAGTCCTCCGAGGCGAGCAGCACCGCCGCCGCGCCATCGGTGAGCGGCGTGCTGTTGCCCGCGGTCATCGTGCCCTGCGGCCCGCGGTCGAATACCGGCTTGAGCGCGGCGAGTTTCTCCAGCGTGGTGTCGCGTCGCAGGTTGTTGTCCTCGCGCACGCCGTTCCACGGCATGACGAGGTCGGCATGGAAGCCGGAGTCCCAGGCCCGCGCGGCATTGCGGTGGCTGGCCAGCGCCAGCTCGTCCTGCGCCTGGCGGCTGATGCCCCAGGCCTTGGCGGTGATCTCCGTGCTTTCGCCCATCGACAGCCCGGTGCGCGGTTCCACCACCGTGGGCAGATCCGGCCTGAAGTGGCGCGGCCGCAGGCCCAGCCAGGGTGCAATGCGCTCGGCTGCCGTGCGCCCGCGATGGCTGCGCAGCAGGATGCGGCGGTACTCGTCGGGATAGACGATCGGCGTGTCGCTGATGGTGTCGGTGCCGGCGGCGATGCCGGCATCGATCTGGCTCAGCGCGATCTTGTTGCCGATGAGGATCGCCGCCTCGAGGCTGGTGCCACAGGCGCGCTGCAGGTCGAACGCCGGGGTCTGCGGCGCCAGCCCGCTGCCGAGCACGCATTCGCGGGCGAGGTTCCAGTCGCGCGAGTGCTTCATCACCGCGCCGAGGGACACATCGCCGAGGCGCTCGCCGCCCAGCCGGAAGCGCTCCACCAGGCCCTGCAGCACGGCGGTCATCATGTCCTGGTTGGATGCCTCGGCGTAGCGGGTATGCGCACGGCAGAAGGGAATGCGCAGGCTGCCGACGATGGCAACGCGGCGGATGGGCTGGTAGTGCATGCGGGTTCCCTCCCTGGAGGGCAGCTGTCTGGCTGGCGCCGCTACTGGCCGAAGCGCGGTGCCTCGGCGGCGAGATAGGACTCTTCCTCGGGCGTGTTGCTGCGCCCCAGGACCCGGTTGCGATGCGGGAAGCGCCCGAAGCGGGCGACGATGTCGCGATGGAGTTCCGCAAACTGCGCGAAGGTCAGGAACGTCTCCCGCAGGGTGTCGGAGACGCCTTCGGCCAGCGCGTTGTAGATGCGCACTGACTTGTCCTGGACAGCGGCGGACTCGGCGTGCTGCAGCGGCATGAAGAAGAACACCCGCTGCACCGGCGACAGCGTGCGGTACTCGTTGCCCATGGAACCCTCGATGCAGAGCTTCAGGGCGCGTCGGTCCCCGGCGAAGGCCTGCGCGGTGCCGCGATGGATGTTGCGGCAGAACTGGTCGAGCAGCAGGATCAGGGCGAGCCGCCCCTCGGCGGTGGCGGCCCAGCCGTCGAGGTCGCCTGCCAGGGCGCGCTCCAGCAGCGCGCCGAACTCGGTGCGGATCCGCTCGTCGAGGGCCTGATCGCTGCCGAACCAGCGCTCCATCCGGCTGTCGATCTGCGGCGCATCGAGCTCCGCGGCCGAGAACCAGAACTCGAGGACCTTCCGGATCGCTTCATCCTGCATGGCGGGCCATCATCGCAGGCAGGCCGTGGCGCAGCAACCGCAGCGTGCCGGGCATCTCACTGCAACCAGCCACGCAGCGCGCCCAGCTGCAGCAGCCCGGCGACGCTCAACGCATCGGTGATGCCGCCGCTGCGCGCCATGTGGATCGCCTCCAGCACCGGCAGCCTGCGGACCTCGATTTTCTCGGTGGACTCGAACTCCGTCTCGCCCTCGGTCAGGTCCTCGGCGACGAACACGTAGCCTTCCTCGTCGGTCACCGAGTTGCTGGTGTGGAGGAACAGGATCTGTTCCCAGCGTCCGGCACTGAGGCCGGTTTCCTCCTTCAGCTCGCGGCGCGCGGAGTCGAGCACGCTGGCCGGGTGCGGGGAGCCGCCCATGGGGATCTCCCAGGAATAGCGCTTCAGGCAGTAGCGGTACTGGCCGACCAGCCAGGTGTTGCCCGCGTCGTCCAGCGGAATGATGCCGACGGCCTTGCTGCGGAAGCTGACCCGGCCGTAGAGGGCGGGCCTGCCGGACGGATCCAGGCAACGCTCCTCCCACAGTTCCAGCCAGGGGTTGGCATAGACCTGGCGCACCGAAAGGGTGGTCCAGGGATTATCGCTTCTCTTCATGGGTGGCTGGCGCCAGGCCGGCGCCCTCCCTTCATGGCATCGTCCCGGAAAGCAGGCGCGATCATGACATGCGGGCGGCAGCGGCGCCGTGGATTCAGCCGGCGGCGAGGGCATCGCGGTGCACCAGGCGGCGAAACCACAGGTGCATGCCGATGCCGCGTGCGGCCATGAAGGCGGTAAACGCCAGCCAGAGCGCGTGGTTGCCCAGCGGCTGCGCCAGGTACCAGGCCGGCAGGAATACCAGCAGTGCCGCGCCCATCATGACCTGGCGCATCTCGCGTGAGCGCGTCGCACCGACGAACACCCCGTCATAGAGGAAGCTCCAGGCCGAGACCAGCGGCAGCATGGCCAGCCACGGCAGGTAGTCGCGGGCCGCGGTGCGGATGGCCTCGATGCCGGTCAGCGCATCGATGATCCGGCCACCGAGCAGGCCGTAGGCCAGGGTGAAGGCGCCGGCGAACAGCAGCGACCAGCGCAGGCCCCGGGTCACCACCTGCAGCAGTCCTTCACGGTCCGCGGCGCCGACAGCCCTGCCGACCAGGGCCTCGGCCGCATGGGCGATGCCATCGAGCGCATACGAGGTGAAGTACTGGAAGTTGAGCAGAACCGCGTTCGCGGCCAGGATCACCTCGCCGGCGCGCGCACCGCGGGCGGTGATGAAGGCGAAAACGAACATCAGCGACAGGGTGCGCAACAGCAGGTTGGCATTGATGCCGGCAAGCCGGCGGTAACTGGCGATGTCGGCCAGCCAGGCCGGTTGCCAGCGTCCCGGGCAGCGGGCGAGTTCCTGCCTGACGTACATGGCGCCCACGGCGAGGCCGGCCAGCTCGGCCAGCAGCGTGGCCAGCGCCACGCCGCGCACCTGCAGGCCGAGCCCGGTGACGAACAGCACCGAGAGCGCGACATTGACCAGGTTCGTAGCCAGCGTCAGCGCCAGCGGGCCCCGGGCGTTCTGCATGCCGAGCAGCCAGCCGACGATGACGAAGTTGGCGAGCGAGGCGGGCGCGCTCCAGATGCGCACCGCGAAATACTGGCGCGCCAGCCCGGCCACCTCCGGGCCCGGCCCGAGCACCGCCAGCCCGAAGCCGACGATCCACGCCTGCAGCACGATCATGGCCAGGGCCAGCAGCGCAGCCATGGCCAGTGCCTGGCCCAGGGCCTGGCGCGTGGCATCGCCGCGGCCGGCGCCGAAAGCCTGGGCGGTGACGCCGGTGGTGCCCATGCGCAGGAAGTTCAGCCCCATGAACAGCACGGTGAACAGGGTCGAGCCGGTGGCGACCGCGCCGAGGTACCGGGGCTCGTCGAGATGGCCGACCACGGCGGTGTCGACCAGGCCGAGCAGCGGTGTCGTCACGGAGGAGAGGATCATCGGCGCGGCGATCCGCCAGAGGGCGCGGTCGCCGTATGGGGCTGCCCCGGCCATGCGCGTCAGGGCGAACACCGACCGTGACCGGGTTCACGCAGCCGGGCCGGGGTCCCGGCTGGCGCTGGAACCGGCCGCAGTCCGGGCAGTCGAACCAGTCTCGCAGGGCCGGGCGTCATGGGATCGACGCTAAGGCTTTCCCGGGGCACCGACAACCGTGGCCACGTGGGGCAAGTGCGGGCGGACCCGGTTGCCGGGAGCCCGTGATTCTGGGATAAGGTGGCCCGCCCGCGCGGGCCTTTTTCAGGAGCGGAATATGCTGATGAATGGTATGGCGAGGCAGGCCGGACTGGCCGGCCTGATGGGGCTGATGGTCCTGGCTGGCGGCTGCGAGTACATGCAGACCACGGATCCCTACACGGGCCAGACCGAGGTCAACAAGACCACCAAGGGTGCGGCCATCGGCGCGGCCACGGGTGTGGCCATCGGGCTGATCACCGGCAACGACTCGGCCCAGCGCAAGAAGAACGCCCTGATCCTCGGCGGCGTCGGTGCGGTGGCCGGCGGCGCCGTCGGCAACTACATGGACCGCCAGGACGCGGCGCTGCGGGCCAGGCTGCAGGGTACGGGGGTCAGCGTGACCCGCACCGGCCCGAAGGGCGAGAACATCACCCTCAACATGCCGGGCAACATCACCTTCGCGGTGAACAGCGGCGACATCAACTCGTCGTTCTACCCGGTGCTCGACTCCGTGGCCCTGGTGCTGAAGGAATTCGACAAGACCATGGTCGAGGTGGCCGGCCACACCGACAGCGACGGCAGCGATTCCTACAACCAGCTGCTGTCGGAGAAGCGCGCCAACAGCGTGGTCGCCTACCTGACCTCGCGTGACCTGCGCGCCGACCGCTTCATCGCCGTCGGTGCCGGCGAGAGCCGGCCGATTGCCAGCAACGCCACGCCCGAGGGCAAGGCGCAGAACCGGCGGGTGGAGATCACCATCGTGCCGCTGACGGCGAACTAGCCTCAGGCTGCGACGGCACCCCGCAGGGCACGCATCGCCTGCTGCTCGATCTGGCGTACCCGCTCGGCCGAAATCCCGAAGCGGTCCGCCAGGTCCTGCAGCGTGGCCTTCTCCTCTGCCATCCAGCGCGCCTGGATGATGGCGCGGCTGCGCTCGTCGAGCCGGCCGAGGGCCTGGTGCAGCTGTCCGGCGGTGCGCTCCTGCCAGTCATCATGCTCCAGCTGTTCCGCCGGGTCGGCGTTGGGCGCCGGCAGGTAGGCGGCCGGAGACACGCTGTTCTCGTCGCTGTCGCTCGGCACCGGATCGAAGACCAGGTCATGGCCGGCGAGGCGCTGCTCCATCTCGGTCACCTCGCGGGCCGGCACGCCGAGGTCGCGGGCGATGGCCTCGGTTTCGTCGCGGGACAGCCAGCCGAGGCCGGTCTTGGCGCGGCGGAGATTGAAGAACAGCTTGCGCTGCGCCTTGGTGGTCGCCATGCGCACCAGGCGCCAGTTGCGCAGCACGTATTCGTGGATCTCGGCGCGGATCCAGTGGACGGCAAAGGACACCAGCCGCACGCCGACCCCGGGGTCGAAGCGCTTCACGGCCTTCATCAGGCCGATGTTGCCTTCCTGGACCAGGTCGCCGAGCGGCAGGCCATAGCCGGAATAGCCGCGGGCGATGTGCACCACGAAGCGCAGGTGGGCCAGCACCAGTTCGCGGGCGGCGTCGAGATCGCCGGCTTCGCGAAGGCGGTGGGCCAGGCGCTGCTCCTCCTCCGCCGGCAGCACCGGAATGGTGTTGACGGCCTGGATGTAGGCATCGAGGCTGCCAACCGGCCCGGCGAGGGCCAGCTGGCGTGACTGGCTGACGAGAGCGGCGTTCATCGGGATCGGGATCCTCCTTGCTGAAGTCATCCTAGCACTCGCCCGGTTTGAGTGCTAACGACTGCCAAGGTTCCCGACACGGTGTCTGCCGGACTACGGCAGATCAATGACTTACACCTGCGGTTCGATGGCCGAGAGGTGCCGGCCGACCGCCAGCCAGGCGCCGGCCCAGCCCGAGGCCAGGCCTGCTCCCAGCACCAGCAGCGCCGTGTCGGGCGACAGGCCGAAGCCCGCGAAATCAGTCCCGTACAGTTGCAGCAGCCGCTGCATCGGGCCGCGGAGCAGGAGCAGCGCCCCGGCCAGCAGCAGCAGGGCCACGGTCCCGCCCAGCAGGCCGTACCAGAAGCCGATGTAGAGGAACGGCCGGCGCACGAAGGCGTCGGTGGCGCCCAGCAGCTTCGATACCTCGATCTCCTGGCGCCGGTTCTGGATGTCCAGGCGGATGGTATTGCCGACGATGAAGATGACCGCCGCGACCAGCAGCACCGCGGCGATCCAGATCCCGCGACGGACCAGGTCGAGGATGGCCGCCAGCCGCATCAGCCACTGGGTGTCGAGCTGTACCAGGTCGACTTCGGGCTTCGCCGCCAGCTCGGCCTTCAGCGCATCGAGCGCGGCGGGCGCGGCATCGGCATCCGGGCGCACCACCAGCGTGTGGGGCAGCGGGTTCTGCCTGAGCGCCTTCAGGGCCTCGCCGAAAGCCGGATCACGGCCGAACTCGGCGAGTGCCGTGTCGGCCTCGATCACCCGCGTGTCGCTCACGCCTGGATGGCTGGCGAGCGCACGCGCGAGCTTGCGTGCCACCTCGAGGTCGGTGCCCGGCTTCAGGTAGACGGAGAAATCGCGGATGTCGGACCAGCCGCTGGCGAAGCGCTGCCCGCCCTGCACGAGGAGTTGCAGGCTGGCCGGCAGTGCCAGCGCAATGCCGATGACACCGATGGTGAGCAGCGTCGCGACCGGCTGGCGGCTCAGCTGGCCGAGGGCCGCGAGCGCGTTCTGCAAATGGCGGCTGAGGTAGGTGCCCATGGCTGGTCCTGGCTAGCCCGCCGCGGATTGCGCCGGCGGCGCGGTGGCCAATGGCGCATCCCCGGACAGCACGCGGCCCTGGCTCAGCACCACGTGCCGGCCACCGATGCGACCGGCCAGCGCCAGGTCATGGGTGGCGATGACCATGGTGACACCGACCTCGTTGAAACGGCGGAAGAGCTGCATGATCTCCAGCGACAGCTCGCCGTCGAGGTTGCCGGTGGGTTCGTCGGCGATCAGCAGCCGGGGACGTGCCACCACGGCCCGGGCGATGCCGACGCGCTGCTGCTCGCCGGCCGAGAGCGTGCGCGGAGCATGGCGTTCCTTGTCGAGCAGGCCGACCTGGTCCAGCGCCGCGCGCACGCGCTTCTCGATATCGCGCCGGGCGAGGCCGGCGATGACCAGGGGCAGGGCCACGTTGTCGAAGGCGGAACGGCCGTCGAGCAGCTTGTGGTCCTGGAACACCATGCCGACCTGTTGCCGGTAGGCGGGGATCTCCCGCGCCGGCATGCGCCCGACGTTGCGGCCGTCCACCAGCAGCTGGCCCTGGGTCGGCCGCTCGACCAGCGCCAGCAGCTTGAGGATGGTGCTCTTGCCGGCGCCGGAATGGCCGGTGAGGAAGATCATCTCGCCGGGGCCGATCTCCAGCGAGACCTCGCGCAGCGCCTCGCGGCCCCCCTTGTAGAGCTTGGTGACCTTGTCCAGACGGATCACGGTGCGGTGCCGGCCAGCGCCGCGGCGAACTGCGCGGCGTCGAAGACATCGAGATCGGCGGCGTCCTCGCCGACGCCGACATAGCGGAACGGCACCTCGAGGCGGTCGGCCAGCGTCAGCAGCACGCCGCCTTTGCCGCCGCCGTCGAGCTTGGTCATGCTGATGCCGGTGAGGCCGACGGCCTGGTGGAACTGCAGCGCCTGGTTGATGGCGTTCTGGCCGAGGCTGGCGTCGAGCACCAGCATCTTCTCGTGGGGCGCGGCCGGGTCCACGCGCCCGGCGACGCGCACCACCTTGGCAAGTTCCTGCATCAGCCCGGCCTGGTTCTGCAGGCGCCCGGCGGTGTCGGCCAGCACCACATCGATGCC
>JAANMW010000076.1_pt1 | contig 93229 bp, 78 predicted proteins | sample 7279671 | NCBI WGS metagenome assembly JAANMW01 (sample SAMN14094541, study PRJNA606508) | bioreactor metagenome | isolation source: A lab-scale SPAN reactor treating ammonium-rich wastewater day 247 | place: Ireland: Galway | collected 2017-09-19 | reverse complement strand
GCCCTGCTTCTCGCCTGGCTGCTTCTCGAAGCCCAGCTTCTCGGGCTGCTTCTCCGGGCCGAGTTTCTCGATCTGCTTCTCCTGGTCCAGCTTCTCGCCCGGCTGTTTCTCAAAGCCCTGCTTCTCGCCTGGCTGCTTCTCGAAGCCCAGCTTCTCGCCTGGCTGCTTCTCGAAGCCCAGCTTCTCGGGCTGCTTCTCCGGGCCGAGTTTCTCGGGCTGCTTGTCGCCCTGCTTCTCGAGGCCGAGCTTTTCGACCGGGCCCTTCTCGGGGACGAGCTTCTCCACCGGAGCCTTCTCGCCGCCCTGCTTTTCGACAGGGCCCTTCTCGCCTTGTTTCTCGTAGGCGTTCTTGTCGGCCTGAATTTTCTCCAGCTCTTTCTCCTGGCCGAGCTTCTCGCGGCCTTTCTCGCCCTGCTTCTCGTCGCCGAGTTTCTCACGAGTCAGCTTTTCACCAGGATTCTTGTCCTCGCGGAACTTCTCCAGCTCTTTCTCGTGGGTGCGCTTGTCGGCTTGTTTCTCGGCGTACTTCTCGCGCGAGCGCTTCTCATGCTCGCCCTTCTCGCCAAAGCTCTTCTCGGGGGCCAGCTTCTCGTGGACGCCCTTCTCGTCCAGGCCTTTCTCGCGGGCATATTTCTCGTTGCTCTTCTCGGCCAGGAGCTTCTCGGGGTCGTACTTGCGCAGGCTCAGGTCGATCTGATCCTGGGCCGGCGGGTGCTGACCGGGGCCCTGGGCAACCGGGCCGGACAGGGAGCGCAGGGGGGCCTGAGGGCCTCCCACGGCGGGACGAAACTCGGGACGGATGAAGAGGTCAGCCATGGGAAATAGCCGGTCCTTGTTGCAGACTTTCTTCTTTATCCCGACCCGAGCCGATTACGTCTAGGGGTCCAGCCGCCCCCCCTGTGGTGTCGGAGGGAACCTCCGCCACCACAAGATATTGTAGGCGGCTGGACCTCTAGCACAAATGTTGGGGCGTCGCGCAGCCGGAAAACTGTGTCAAGGAGGTTTCCGGCTGAGCTCCCAGGAGATCCAGCCGGTGAGTTCGTCCCCACCCTCCTGGTCAAAGAACGCCCAGGGCGCGGCTAAGCAATGGGGGGGGGACGAATGCACCGGGTTCGGCCAGCTTTAGCCAAACAGTCCTTTGAAGAACTTCGAGATCCCCTTCCCGATGCCCGAAAAGACGCTGCCAATCCCTTTGCCGATCCCGGAAAGCACCTGGCCGGCCCCCTTGAGCAGGCCCGAGCCGATTTGCCCCAGACCTTTGCCGATGTTGCCCTTGAAGATGTTGCTCACCCCTGAGCCGATCCCGTTGGCAGCCGTCTTCAGGCCGTTCCAGGTGCCAGTGACGGCCTGGTCCAGACCCTTGACCAGGCCATCCACGATGGGCTTGCCCAGGTTGTCGGCGGTGTAATTGAGAGCCGTGCCGGCCCAACCCAGCGGATTGAAGTCGCCGATGCGCGCGTACTTGCCCAGGAAATTGAGGAACGTCCCGGGAGCGCGCATTGCGTGGTTCAGGCCCGAGCCGAGCAGGTTGGCGGCCAGCGAGTGAGTGGGATTCTGCTCATAGCCGTAGTTCTTGCGCACCTCGGCCACGGTCAGCTCGTCGATGCGCTTGCCGCGAGCATCCGAGCCGATGTCGGGGAAGACAGGCCGCCAGTCGTTGGAGGCCTCCAGGCCCAGGTTGCGGGCCATGGAGACGGTGACATTGTTCGGATTGTTGTCATGGAATACCACGATGCCGTCTTTGGCCGAGGCGATGTCGATCTCGATGGCGTCGGAGGATTTGAAGCCCGCTTCCATGGCCGGCAGCGTGTTCTCGGGGTAGCTCTTGGAGTTGGGTCCGCCCCGGTGGGCGATCACCTCGGGGCGGCGGGGGTCTTGCCCGGCTGCCCCGTAGCCCATCTGGTCCAGGGTGCGGTTCATGGCCGCCGGGTCGTCGGTCAGCACGCCGTGGGCTCCAGCCTGGACCACCTGGCGAATCTTGTCCTGGTCGTTGAGGGTCCAGGCGATCACCTTCTTGCCCTGGTGGGGGCTGCCGGGACGGTCGATCTCCTGGCGGGCCTTGCGCACCTCCTCCACCAGATCGCCGAAGTTGTTGGAGGTAAGGGGATTTTTGGGGTCACCGATGGACACATAGCGGTTGTCTCCGCTTCCGGTCAGGGGGCTGCGCTCGGCGGCGGAGGGGCTACGGTCATTGAGATGCTCGTTGTCCAGGGTGAAGTTGCGGAAGTCCTTGAGGTTGGGGTCTTTGGCGAACTCCTGTTTGATGGCGTCCAGGTTGGACTGCTCTTTGTTCATGATGACCACGCGGTCCTTGAGGTCGGGATACTGCTTGAACAGCTCGGAAAGCTGGCCTCCCAGGCGCCGGGCCACGTTCGGGTCGTCGGAGGTCTTGGTGTCCAGGTAGATCTTCTTGTCGGGGTACTTGCGAGCCAGGTCGAAGGCCTCGTTCAGGGTGGGAATGTGCCAGTCTTTGGGATCCACCGTGTTGCCTACCGGGGCCACCGCTGCCGCGCGAGCCACGGGCGCAACCGCCGGCGCGGTGGGGGCCGGCGCGGCCATCACCTCGCGCAGGCGGGTCAAGTAGGCCTGGCCCTCGTGGGGTATCTCGAGCCCGGGAGTCAGGTCCAGCGTCTCCCAACGGCCTGCGTCCCCGAAAGCTCTCGCCCCGAGTTGCACCTGATCCAGCCCGAGACCCGGGTCCTCCGGGCAGCAGCCCTCCTGGTGCATTCTCTGGTAGGCACGGCTCAAAAGGGCATAGTTAGGACAGGAGATGGTATTCATGGGTTCTTCCTCCAGGTGGTCTGCGAGCCTCTGCGGGCACTGCAGGATGCTGCTTTCCTATACCGACACTTGCCCAACCTGAAAACGTTAAAAACAGGCAACATTGTTAATTTCCCGTTTCGCCCCTGTGAACAATTGTGAACAGATTCAGGCTCGACCGCCGCAGACCAGAGCATTGACGGGATTTTGTCCCTGGGAAACGGAGCGGCAGATGATGTCTCCTCGACTAGCTCGGGCGGCGGAAATGTTACAAGCCGGAAACCACCGACCGCCTCGTGTTGGTTTTTTGCCGGGCCTCTGAACGGGATGGAAGCTAAGCTCAGGTTGGCCGGGGGCTAGAGCGCTCCCGAGAAAAGCCAGCAGGAGGTAGACCGGATGAACTGGATTGGTGGAGTCTTTTCCAACTTCAACACCAACGCCATGGGCTGGGGGCAACAGATGCAGCCCCCCTTGCCACCCCCTCCCCCGCCCGGGGCGAGCAACCAGCAGGGAGGGAACGGGGAGTTGCTGCAACTCTTGCAGGGCTTGCAGGGTCTCCAGCAGCCGATGCCCCCCGGCTACCCGCTGCCACTGGGCGGCGGCCAGCACCCACCCGGACCGCCTCCGCTCGGAGGCCCCGGCCAGCACCCGCCCGGCCCACCTCCGTTCGGGGGCCAGGGCCAGCAACCGCCCGGTCCGCCTCCGTTCGGGGGCCAGGGCCAGCACCCGCCCGGTCCGCCTCCGTTCGGGGGCCAGGGCCAGCACCCGCCCGGACCGCCTCCGTTCGGGGGCCAGGGCCAGCAACCGCCCGGTCCGCCTCCGTTCGGGGGCCCCGGCCAGCACCCGCCCGGACCGCCTCCGCCCGGGGGCCCCGGCCAGCACCCGCCCGGTCCGCCTCCCTTCGGGGCAGCTTGACTGAAGAGAGCGGCCCTGACGGGGCGACCTGACTGAAGAGAGCGGCGCCCCTCACGGGCGCCGCTCTCCCTCAAGACTCATCATGCAGGAGGATCAAGGTGAACGAAGACAGACTGGGAGTCCTGGAACGCTTGCTGGCAATCGCCAACCTGGTCCAGCAGACCGCGCACGATCCCGAGTTCCTCGAACTGGTGGATCGGGCGCTGGAGATGGAGGCCGAGCAACTGAGCCAGGTGCTCGACAGCCTCGACGCATCGAGCTGGAGCATCGCCGGAGAGCTGGCCGAGCAACTGGCCGAGCTCTGCATGGTGGGCCTGGAAGCCTGCCAGCTCATGGGGGAAGAGCCGGGCCTGGCGGCCGAGTGGCTCGTGCAAGCCGGCCACCAACGCGACCAACTGGAGGCCTCCCTCTGGGAGGCCGGTCAGGATTGCTTGATCCTGGCCTGAAGGTGGCTCAGAAGACCGGCAGGTAGGCTCGCAGAACGTCCACCTGGCGGGTGAAGTCGTAAACGTCGCCGGAGGGGGCACACTCCATCCTCACGATGACCAGGGCGGGTCTTCCAGCCAGGCTCCGACGGCCCAGCGCCAGCAGAGCCCGGCCCTCGAGAGGGCCTGCCTTTCTTTCCAGGCGGACCAGGATCAGATCGCTCTTGAGATAGCGGCGAACCGACAGCCAGCCTCTTGCTTGCTCGCGCTGCTCCAGGCCGCCGAGCACCTCCTGCAGGTCGGCTCCCTGATCGGGCTCCACGGTCAGGGTGGCGCTGCGGCGCGGCGAGCTCCTCCCGTCTCCGCCCGCCAGAACGACCTGCTGGGGGCCCTCCTCGACCACCGACCAGCCCGCCGGGACCCCGAACGCAAAGCCTTCCACCTGATGGTCGAGCCGGGGGCGCAGAGTCGGGGGCGGGCCCCACAGGGCTGGATAGAAGGAGGGCTCGGTCATCGCCCCGGGGGCAGGCGCCCAGACCGAGTCGGCATGCGAGACCGGGAGCGGACCGGGCAGCAGCTGCAGGTGGATCTCTCCGCCCGGGGCCTGAAAATCAAGCACGTCGGAGACCGGCTGGTAGCCATCCAGCTCGACTCGCAGACGGGTCCCCCGGGGTACCGTCAGGGTGAGCGGACTGAGCCCGCGGGGCACGTCGTTGACCAGCACGCGCGCTCCTTGCGGGGTGGTAACCACGCGCACCTCGGCGGGCCGATGCCACCCCAGCCACAGCAGGCTCAAGAGCGCCAGCACACCGAGTCCGAGCCATACGCGACGGGGCCAGAAACGCCTGGCTCGCACCAGGCTCCTCGACAGCACACGACCGGTGGGGGGCTCGTCCCAGCCGGCATGGCGCAGGCGCGTGAGCAGTTGCCGCGCGGACAAGGGACGCTGGGCCTTCTTCAGCTGCATCATCCAGTCCACCAGCTCGACGGTGCTGGGCAAGAGGTCCGGGCGAAGCGTTGCCAGTGGCTCCAGGATCTGGCTCCCGGCCGCCAGCTCGACCGATTCGGGCGGCACCCGGCCGGTCAACAGGGCGTAACAGGTGGCGCCAAGCGAGTAGAGATCCGACTGAGGATCGGTGCCCCCGGTGTACTGCTCGGGAGCCGAAAAGCCCGCCGAGACCAATCCACGCGCCACGGTACGCGTTCTGTCCGCCTCTCCCGCCAGGGTCTTGGCAATGCCAAAGTCGACCAGCTTGAGCGTGCCCGACCCGGTCAGCATCAGGTTGGACGGCTTGAGATCGCGAAAGACCACCTGGTGCTTGTGAAGGTAGTCGAGCACCACCGCCAGCTGCTCGAGCCACTCCAGCACCCGAGCCTCGTCCTGAGGGCCCTCCTGAGAAAGCACTGCGGACAGGTTCTTTCCCGCGATCAGCTCCATCACCAGAATTGGCCGCCCGGCCTCTTCCAGAAACTCGATCAAGCGGGGGAGACCGGGATGCTCGAGTCGCATCAGCATGCGCGCCTCTTGGCGGACCTGCTCGAGCAGGCCCTCGCGTCGGTCGGGGCTGGCCTCGAGCAGGAGCTCCTTGACGGCGACCGGCTGAGCGGTCTGCTGATCGACCGCCTGAAAGACCCGACCCATGCCACCCTGCCCCAGGGGCTCTCCGATCAGGTAGCGGTCGGCAAGCAGGGTGTCACTGGAGAGCACCCTGAAAAATTCGAGCCAGGACCTGCTTCCCCTTTACGCGAGCAACCGGTGATACAGAGACAGCATCTCGGCGCTGGGAGCCAGATTCAAGAGCCGCTTCATGGACTCGACGTAGCGATGATAATGGCGCACCGCTTCGTCCCGCTGGCCACCCTCGATCAGAGTCAGCAAGAGGCCCTGGTGGCCGAGCTCCCAGACCGGATCGTCCTCAAGCAGGGCCCGATAGAGGCGCAAGGCCTCTTCTCCCTGGTCGTGAGCGCGCAGCAGGTCGCCCAGCCCGGCCATGGCCTCCTGGTAGGTGCGCAGCAACATCTGCCGGCGGGTGAGCACCCACTCCTCCCCGTAGCCCTCCATGAGCTCGCCGGCATAGAGGCGCCTTGCCTCCTCCAGGGCCCGCATCTTCTCACTCGAGCCGGAGGCCATTCGGGCCCTCTTCCAGGCACTCTCGAAGCTCAGCACGTCCAGGCCGAGGCGATAGACCGGATTGAGCCCGTAACTGCCGCGCTGGCGCAAGACCGGGTCGGGCAGGGTGCTCTCCTCGGAGCCGCTGCGAAGCGCCCGTCGGAGACGGGCCAGGGTGGTCTGCAGGGCCTGCCGCCCACCGGCGTGATGGTCCGGCCAGAGGTCGGCGCAGATCCGCTCGGCCGGCACGGGTCGCTCGTGACGCCAGGCCAGATAGACCAGCAGCAGGGCCGTCTTTCTCGTCTCCCAGGCAGCTTCGGGAATGGGACGCCCCTGAAGGGCGACCGAGAAATTCCCCAGCGCCTGAATCTGGAGAGGCACGACTCCCTCGCCTGGCCCGGGAGCCGGGGGAGCCGGGTCGCACGCGGTCTCCTGGAGGATTGCTCCGGCGGGCCGCAGCGTTTCCACCAGCAGGCAGGTGCGCGGGCCCAGCCACAGCTCCTCGCGGTCAGCCAGGGAAACCACCTCGTCGGCTCGCAGCAGGCGTTGGCCCAGGCTGGTGCCGTTGGTGCTCAGGTCCTGCAAGCTCAGCCGGCCGCCTCCCAGCGACAGGCGCGCGTGCCGTCGGCTCAGAGTGGGGTCGCTCGGGTCGTCGCTGAGGCGCACGTCAGCCTCCTTGCCGCGCCCCAGGATGGCTGGAAAGTGCTCCACCAGGAAGGTGGCTCCCGCAGCGTAACCCTGCTGCACCGTCAGCCGGGCCGACAGGCTCACTCGGGTCTGAATCTCATCCACTGTTGCAAGACTACGCCGAGCGACCGCTCACCCCTGGTCGGCCGGAGAATCTCCCGAAGACCCGGAAGGTCGGCCAGACAGCCTCAGCCAGGGTGTGCGGCTCTTTCTGCCCTTTTTCATGGCAATCGCATACTCTCAGACGATGAACGTCAACCGAGCCGACCTGCAGTCTTACGCCCAACGCACCGCGAGCTACATCCGCAACCTGGCCGCCGATCCCAAGATCAGCCAGCGCACCCGAGAGTGCGCCGGGGAGCGGCGACTGCCCGAGGTCGAGACCTTCCTCGGGCAGTTGGACAAGACTCCCGGGGCCGACAGCGAGGAGCTGATCCGAGCCAGTCAAGAGCGGGGCGGAACCCCGGGTCGGCAGGCACTCTGGACCACCGGCCTGGTGGTGGGAGGCCTGGTAGCGGCAGGCGCCATCGTGGCTCCTCTGCTCGGTGCCCCCCTGCTGCTCACGGCCCCGGCTGCTCTGGCGGGCGGATACCTGGCCGGACGTTCGGTCCAGGGCCTCAAAGAGACCGAGCGTGAGCTGACCTTCCAGCAGGGCGTGAAGGCTTTCTCGGAGGATGCGGCCAGCGGCAAGCCGATCGGCCTGCTCTCTGGCTGGCGCGTCGGCGGCGGCGGCGGCGGCGATGAAGACTGGGCCAGCAACCTGGCCAATCCGGCCAATCCGCTCTCGCCCTTGAGCCCGGCCAATCCAGCCTCGCCCCTGAACCCGATGAACCTGTGAGAATCGAGCCTTTCGCCCAGCGTCCACCGCCCCGGTGGACGCTCACGGCGCGTGCCTCCGAACCGGTCGTCTCCAACCCCGTCGAGCTTGACGGCGAGACTTCCAGGGCAAACTGTCGGGCGTCGTGTAGCCGGAAAACCGTGTCGGCTGCGTTCCTGGGCCCGGGCTCTACCCCCGTTCCCGTCTGGCGCGATGCGCTGGCCGGAGCCCTGGCCGCCTCCGGCTGGGCGGCCGCGTCCCTGGTCAGCCCCTGGCTGGGGGCGGGCCTGTTTGCGGGGAGCGTGCTGGCTGCCGCCCCCCGTTTGAAACAGATTGAAGCCGGATTCTCCCGACTGGGAGAGGGACTGATCGACGCCATCAAGGAAAGCATCGAAGGCTGGGCGCAGGCCTACCGACAGACGCCCACCGAGGGCCCCCAGCGCGAGGAGTATTTCCTGCGCAAGTTCCTCAAGGACGCCGAGCGCAGCCACGGCAAGGGAAGCATCTACTCGCTGGGCCAGCGGCTGCGTCTGGCCGATTTCTGCCGCCAAACCTACCAGGCCATGGACGTGGCTGAATGCTACAACCAGGCCGTGAAGACACTGGAAGAAGAGATTGCCCTGCGGGGAGGCACGGACGAGCTGGACCGGCTGGTCCCCGCCTGCGCCAGCGGCTACAGCGACGTGGCCTCGGTTTTCGAGCGGGCGGGAGACTTCTTCTTGCTCTACGCTCAGCCTGAGAAGGCGGTCGCTCTGCTGCGCCGAGCGGTGGAGCTATCTCCGCCAGGCGAGCGACGCATCCAACTGTTGGAACGTTTGGCAGGCGAGGTGAGCGACCGGGAAGCGGCCGAGCTCAGGCGAGAGGCTTTCAGTGGAAGGCTGGAGAGGTCTCAGCCCACCGAGCCGGGCCTGGCCGAGCCGGCCCGCGCTCTGGGCCGCTCTCTGGAGAAGAGCGGGCAAGAGAGTGGAAGCTGGTATGCTCTCTCGCTCTTGCTCGACTGTCGGCGGCCAGAATCCGAGCTCTTGCGAGGGGGACACCTCAAGCAGCTGGCCGGGCTGTACGCCGCGGTGGGAGAGAGCAAGGTGGCGGCGAGCCTGCGCGAGGAAGCCGAGATCTGCCAGCTGGAAGCCAGCGCCCGGGGTGCGCCGGCAGGGCCCATGCTGCGGCGCGATCTGGAGCGACTGGTCGAGATTTACCAGCGCCGGGGCGAGGAGTCGGCCCTGGTGCGAACGCGGCATCGGCTGCAGGCGGTCCGAGACCGGTGCGAGGCCCGCCAGACCTCAAGGTAGAACAAAGCCGGGTGAAGATTCCCGGTTACGAGCTACGGCGAGAGCTGGGGCGGGGGGTTTACGGGGTCGTCTGGGAGGCCCGGCACGAGAAGACGGGGCACGAATATGCCGTGAAGGTCTTCCAGCGGCCGGTGGTGGCCCGGACGGAGCTGGAGTGGCTCGACCGGGCCGACCGGCTACCGCGGGTCGTCACCCTGCACGACGCCCGGCTCGACCACGACCCGCCCTTCCTGGTCATGCCCCGTATGGCCGGATCGCTGGGAGAGGCGCGCTTCGCGGGGGCCTCGACCGACCAGGTGGCCGACTGGCTGCAACAGATCGCCGAGGGCCTGACCTCCTTGCACGAGACGCTGGGCATCTGCCATTGCGACATCAAGCCCTCCAACGTGCTGGTGGACGAGAATCGGCATCTCTACCTGGCCGACTTTGGCAAGGCTGCCTACCTGGGGCGAGAGCTCGGACACCTGGGCACGCCTGGCTACATGGCCCCCGAGCAGGCCCTGGAGCGCGAGCTTCCCAGCCTGGAGCAGGGCCGCGTCTGGGACATCTACGGGCTGGGAGCCACCGGTCACTTTCTCCTGACCGGACAGCGTCCCCGGGTCAGTGACGAGTTCTGCCTCTCGCTCGACTCGATGGAGCGCCCCGAAGCCCTGACTGCCTATCGTCGCGAGTTGCTCGAGCGAGAGAGGCCCCTGAGCCTGGACCAGGCGGACCCCGAGCTGGCCCGGCTGCTGACCGGATGTCTGGAGCTGGAGGCCCGGCTGCGCGTGCCCCACCCCGACGAGGTGAGGGACTTCTTGCTGCGCCGCAAAGGGCGGGAGTCGGGCTCTCTGAACTGAGCCTCTCTGATTCGTCCGCCACCACGGCGGGTGGATCGTGCCCAGAGCCGAACCTCGGGGAATGCGTCACGTCGTGCTCGCCTGGCTGCTCCTGGGCTCGCTGGCCCTGGGCCAGGAGCGCTTCCAACCGCCCCGGGCGGGAGAGTCAGGCCAGGTTCAGACCGCGCTGGGCCTCAGCTATACCGTTCTTGTTGCGGGCCAGGGCCAGCCATTGAGCCAGGGGGAGCGGTTCCAGGCCCAATCCGAGGCCTGGCTTGCCGACGGCACCCGGTTCTTCAGTACCCTCGAGAACCGCACACCGCTCGATTACGTGCTCGGCTCGGGCACCGCCTGCGCGGGCTTCGATCTGGGAGTCATGGGAATGAGGGTGGGTGAGGTGCGGCGGATCTATATCCCTGCCAGGCTGGCCTTCGGCGAAACCGGTCGAGGTCGGGTCCCACCTGACTCCGACCTGGTCTTCGAAGTGGAGGTCACCCAGCGCGGCTCGGCCATCATCCTGCGCCAGCCCCCCGCGAAGGGCGAAACGGGCCAGCTCCAGGGCGGCAACGGGCTGACCTATACGATCCTGCGCCCAGGGCAAGGAGAACCCGTGCAGCCGGGCGAGCGCGTACGGGCCCACTACACCGGCTGGCTGCCGGACGGTCGCAAATTTGACAGCAGCCTGGATCGCGGTCAGCCCTTCGAAGTGCAGATCGGAGTGGGTCAGGTCATTCCGGGCTGGGATCGGGGGATCGTGGGGATGAGAACAGGCGAGATTCGCCGGCTCTATCTCCCGCCCGAGCTCGCCTACGGCGCACGGGGCGCAGGCACGACCATCCCGCCCAACTCCGCCCTGGTCTTCGAGGTGGAGCTGATCGCGCACGGGCGCTAGAAGAGCGCAGCTTGCTCCGCTCGCGGAACGGATCCAGAACAAGCATTCGTCGCGATCGGGCTCGGAAGCGGATCATGATCCGTTTGCGGAACAGATCCAGAGCAAGCATTCGTCGTGATCGAGCTCGCAAGCGGATCATGATCCGCTTGCGGAACAGATCCAGAACGAGCATTCGTCGCGATCGGGCTCGGAAGCGGATCATGATCCGTTTGCGGAACAGATCTAGAACAAGTATTCGTCGTGATCGGGCTCGGAAGCTGGCCATGACAGGCCTAAGGGGTTGGAACCGTTGCCCGTTGGAGGCCGCCGTGTTCGTGGAGGTAGCGCCCCCAGGAAGTGGCCCGCAGCCTCCGGACGCCCTCCGGCCCCTGCTCCAACAGGGTCCGGGCGGTGGCTTGCTGGTGACGCCAGCAAGTGGTGAAGTCCCCCGCCGCACGCCAGGGGTGGATCTCCAGGTAGCGGTTGAAGCTGGCGAACCAGGCCAGGTGCACCGCGCACACGGCCGCCAGAGCCAGGCCCTGGGCGAGGTGGCCCCAGCGCGGGCGGGGGTCCCAGCCGACAAGGCCCCGGGCGGTGAACCAGGCCTGGACGGGCAGAGATACCACCAGGTAATGGGGGTGGACCACCACGGGGCTAGCCTCCAGGGCCAGGGCCGGGAAGGTCAGCCAGGCCAGGGGGAACACGTCGCAGGCCAGGGCGGCCCGGTCGCCGCTGGCCCGCCACCTCTTCGCCGCCTCGCCAAGGTGCAGGAACACTCCCAGCAGGAGGGCCGCCGTGACCAGTCCCCCCGCGACCCGGGTGGCCGCCGCCAGGGGTCCCAGGCCGGCTTCGAACCCGGGGCCGAAGGGCCCCAGGAAATAGTCGGAGAAGCCCCGGGTGGTCTGGAGGTCCAGGGTCCAGGCGAGAGCGGATCCGGGAGCGTGGCGGGGGTCCACCGCCAGGTGAAGCGGCACGTCCTTCCAGCCGTGGGTGGCCTGCCAGGCCAGGAAAGGCAGGAGCAGCAGACCCCCCCCCAGGGCTCCTCCGGCCAGGGCGGGGACGAGGCGCCAGGTCATGCCGCAGGCTGCGGCCAGGAGCCAGGCCGCCGCGAAGGCCAGTCCGAAAGGATGCACCTGCACCGACCAGGCCAGGAGGACCCCCGAGAGGACGAGCCACCCCCCCCGCCCCCCACGCAGGGCCACCAGAAGGGACAGGGCGGTGGCGGCGGTGGCCGGGACGAGCGCGTCGGGCGCCCACAGTGACCGGGAGTATTGCGCGGCGAAGGGCCCACAGGCGACCAGGGCAGCCGTTCCGAGGCCGACCCGCCGCCCCCCCAGGTCCCGACCCAGGAGGTAGACGAGGTAGACCCCGGCGACGTTGAGGGCCGCGACGGCCCCCGTCAGCCAGAGCGGGTGGGAGGACACCAGGACCAGGGCTTCCACGAGCCAGATGAAGCCCGGGGGGCTGAGCACCCCCTGAGAGTTGCGCAGGGCCACGGCCGCCACCTCGCCTCGACCAACCAGGTCCAGGGCCAGGAAGGCGTTCTGGGCCTGGTCCCCCAGGAACATGACCAGGTCCAGGCGGGAGAGGCGGATCCAGGCTGCCGCACCGAGGATGCCGCCCAGGATCCACGCCTCCCTGCGCGGGGCTCTCAGGCCGCCCCCCTCCGGAGGCTGGCGGCCAGGGCCAAAGAGGTCCTTTTCCATCGCTTGGATTGGTTCGTGCGGCAATGCAATTCAATCCCCTCCAGAACAGAAAGCCTGGGCGAACGGTTCACGGAATCAGTTGAAATCCCTGCCGAATCCGCATTTCGACACAGGTTCGTTCGATCCGATCGGACCCGGGTTCGCGCACCCTGCTGACCGTTCCTCACCTCGGACAGAGCTCCTCGGAAGCTTCGAAGGCAGCTTTCTTCTTCTGGGAGTTGAGCACGGCCGGCTGGTCTGCAGGCGGTGGGCGGGTCGCCGAGAACCACTTTCAGGATGTTGCGCCGCCTGGTATTCGTCTGGGTCCTCTTGCTGGCCGCCACCCAGGCCCAGCCAGAGCTGGAGCCGCCCCGCAAGGTGCATTTCTGGCTCCAGACGCAACCGGCTCTGGTGGAGGTCTATCAGGTCGGTCCCGGGGCAGGTGCGGCCCTCTGGCTGGGCAGCTCCCAACAGACTCTGACGCTGGACGTCGAGCCTTCCGCCAGCGAGGTGATCCTGCTGCTCGAGTGCGCCGGCTACCAGCCCACCACAGTGCGGCTCAGTCGCGCTCAGCTGACCGAAGGAGCCCGGCTGGGGCCGTACACCCTGCTGCCTTCGCGCGGCCAGGGATGGCTCCGCTTCGTGCAGGACTACCGCTGGCTCTTGCTGGGCTGGCTGCTGGCGCTGCTGGGCTACGCGGGCATGCGCCTCTCGCTGCGCCGGCTCTCGCGCCTTCCTCCCCCGCCTGCTCCCGCCTCCATCGGTCCGGTGGTGTTCTCGTGTTACCCGGTAGGCCCGGCCGACCTGCCCACGCGCAGACGCATCGATCCCTCCTTTGCCCTGGGCTGTAGCAGCGTGGTGGGGTTCCTGCTGGGGGCTCTGATCTGGGCCGGCTCGCACCTGGCGGGCCACCTGTGGGGGAGCATGCCGCTCTCGCTGACCTGGCTCTGGTTACCAGCCGCCTGCCTTTGCCTGGCCACCGTCTTGTTGGAGCTCGCTTTCGGCGATGCGGTGGTGTTGGCCCAGTACGTGGGGGAGCAAGGGGTGGCCCGCTATCGCTTCACCTGCTGGTTGGACAGCGAGCTGATCCTGTTTCAGGAGATCGCCCGGGTCGAGGAGGTGGTCAGCCCTCAAGAGCGCGACTCGGGCCACCATCTGGTGGAGTACCGCTGGTTGACGGCCGACGGACAGGAGCGCTTGCGCCTCAACGACATCCAGGGTGCGCCCGGCTTTGCTAGCGAGGCCCTGGCAGCCTGGCGCCGGGCGAAGGGGAGCGGCTCAGCTCGGCCTTGCGCTGCTGCACCGCCTGAAGACCCTGCCTGAGAGTGGGGCCCAGGGCGGAAGAGAGCAGCACATCGGCCACCCGGGCCTGGGGCGGGGGGAGGCCCCGCCACCTGGAAACCCGGGTCTTGCCCTGAAAGTCCACCTCGAGTCGGGTGTAGAGGACCTGATCCTCCTGCTCGCCCGAGTCGCCGTCCTCAAGAGCGGCCACTCCCTCCCGGTCGAGAGACCGCACCAGCGCCGCGAGCTCTTCCTCGGTCAGTCGCCGGTGCAGGTGGACAACCTCCGAGCCCAGCGCGATCCGGCCTTCACACAGAGCCCCGGGGGGATCGGGCCAGAGCTCGAGGCGGAAACTCTCACGCAGGTCGGGGGTGGGCGAGAGCTCGAGGCGCACGTGGCGCAACTCGGCCTGGACAGTCTCGAGCGGCAGTCCGCAGCTCCAGGCGAGCAGGGCGAGCACGAGCCAGCCAATGCGCATGTCAGACGGGGCGCGAGACCTTGCGCACCGGCAGGCGCACGCCGCCCACCAGCACCTGCTGGCCCTCGACTTTGACGCTGGCTGCGCCCTGCTCGCGCTGGATGGCCAGCAGCGCGGGAGCATCCAGGATCATCACGCTCTGATCACCATCGTGGACGTAGAGGGTGCCGTCGGGAGCCAGCCGCGGACGCTGGCACGGCTCCTGGGCGGCCGGCAGCTCGATCCGGCCCAGAGGGGTGCCATCGGACTGAAAGCAGAGCATGGTGCGACCGTATCCGATGTAGACGTTGTCTTTCTCGTCCAGGGTCGGGCTGGTGGGCACCGCCTTCTCCAGCGGCTCGGAGAAGAGAGTCTGGGCGGTGGGAGCGTCCAGCTTCAAGCTCCAGAGCAGCTTACCGTCCGGACTCAGGCAGCTCAGTCGGCCCTCCTGGTCGGCGGCCAGGACGCGCCCGTCGGACATGACAGCCGGGGCCATGGCCCGATTGAAGCCGGTGGGGTGGCGCCAGAGCTCGCGGCCGGTTTCCGGGTCGAGGGCCAGCAACAGGCCCAGCTGGGAGCCGAAAGCAGCCGCGTATAGGGTCGTGCTGGAGGCAGCCAGCTCGCTGATGACGTGGCCCGGGGGCGAAGGCGTGAACCAGCCCCCGAGCTTTTCCAACCCGTCGATGCCACCGAGGTAGGCCGAGTGGTCCGGGCCGAGCAGGGAGCAGTGTCCGGTATGGGCCTGAAAACGGTCGGACCGGCCCTCGAAGAGGACATCGCCTTCAGGCGAGAGGAGCTTGGCGAAGTTGGCGCCGGAGAAGAAGATGTTGCCTTCCGGTGTCTCGACCAGCTCGCGCAGGTTGCCGGCCTGCTCGTTGCCGGGCACCGACCAGGCCTCCCGGCCGTCATGCACGGCCACCAGGCGCTTGTCGCGCGCGTCGGTGACGTAGAGCCTGGAGCCGTCAGCCGAGGCCAGCGAGGAGTAGAAGAAGTGGTCCTGGCGACGGGGGAGCTCGAGCTCGATTCCGTCGCCCGCCGCCAGGGTGCGCTGGCTGTCCTGGCAGGTAAAGCTGAGGCGTCCGGAGGTCGAGACATCCAGGCTCTGTAGTGTGAGGGGAAGCTCCAGACGGCGGACGTGCATTCCCGCGCAGCCTATGCTGGAGGTCTGAAAGGAGCCTGAATCAGTGCCCGCCCGGCGGGCAGGTAGGGGGCACCGTCACCGGCCGGGCGTGGGGATTGATCAGCAGGTTCGGCTCGGGCGTCTTGCGTGGGTCTCCCGACGGGGGGCTTTTGGCCACCGGTGGGGTAGCCCGCAGGGACCGGTCGAAGGCCTGGAGTTTCTCCGCCAGCGCACGCGCCTTCTCTTGCAGGGTCTTCAGGGCCGCATCCTTGTCCTCGGCACTGCGCCACTTGAGATACGCGTCCTTGTACTCGTAGCGGGCATCCTGAATGCCCGGGTCATCCCGGGCCGAGCCCTCGGTCTTGCGATAGATGTGCACGCCGTCGTCGGGCTTGATGCGGTCGACCACCACCCCGCCCTGGTCGTCGGTCTTGCTGATGTACTCGATCTCGCCCGTCTGGCCGTCGCGGGAGATCACCAGACCCACGTGGCTGATGGTGTCGGCTGAGCCGATGCCGATCACGTCGCCAATCTCGGCGCTATCGCCGGGCTGCTCCTGAAGACCGTTCTCCTCGGACAAGATGGCGTCGCCGTGCTCACCAGGGTCGATGACGCCCTGCCCCCCGTTGAGGGCCCAACCCACGCAGTTGGAGCCGCTGGCGGGAGGGTCGACCTGGAAGCCCCCGTGGCTCTCGGCCCGGCCCAGGGCTGTCTGATACTTGGCGTTGCCGCCCTCGGGCGGGGTGTTGTCGTTGGACTCGACGGGGATTGCGCTCCCATCCCGGGTATAGACGACGGTCTGGGCGGCCACGCAGAGAACGAGGCAGAAGACGAGGATGAGACTTCTCACGGAGCTGAGCATTCGAGATCGGACCGGGCATGCCTGGCCTTTGCTTGAATGCGAGAGAGCTCTGTCCTTCACGGCCCGCGATGTGTACCGGGTTTCCGACGGCAAGCCTGTTGAGCTGAAGGTTTTGCCGCTCCTTCGGGGGCGAACCTTCACCTCGGCGGCGGCGTCTGAGCCCAGGTTGTTGACCGAGTGGTCGTCGAGGAAGGGGCGCTGTCGCGGAACTCGACCTGCCAGGTTCCGTTGACCCCGGGCAGGCTGCCGGTCAACACCCCGGTGGTGAGGGCGAAATTGGAGGCCTCCAGCGCGTCCATCGCATCCGCCAGCCCGCTTCAGCCACGTAGAGGGCCGAGAGGTTGCGTTGCTGGGTCATGCTGGCAAACAGCCCTCCGCGCGAGGAGAGGTAAAGCGCCATGACCATCATGAGTAGCAAGCTGGTCATGAGTAAGACGATGATGAGAGCAATCCCCCTCTGGCGCATGGACCGGATCATAACAGATTTTCAGCTTTCTTTCTGGACTCGCTGGCACAATCGCAGGCGTGATCGTGCGCCCCCTGACCCCCCTGAGCTCCTGGTCGCAACGGCCGGTTCCCGCGTCCTCGAGCGAGGACCCGCCTGACCAGGCCCTGCCGGGCCGCTACCCGGGTCAGCCCGAGCTGACCCGGGCCACCAGGATGCTGGCCTCGGAAGGGCTTGCGCAGCGCCTGCAGACAGTGCCGCTCGGGAACCTGACCCACGAGCCCCGGCTCGATAGCCGGGGGCGCATTCAGCTGATGGGTGATCAGGGCTGGCTGGCCCTGGATGCAAGCAGCCTGGCCCCGCTCGACACCCGGTCCCTGGCCCAGAAATCGGACGGCGAGTCGGTGATGGTGCAGGATCGGCTGGTCTACGTCCGCGACGAGGGAGCCGGCCTGGTGGTGCTGCACGACGGGGTGGAAGAGCGAGCCCTGCCGACCGAGTCGCCCATCTCCAGCGAGCTTCTGCCCACTCCGGACGGGAAGATTCTCTTCGGCAACGACTCGGGCCAGATCATGAGCTTCGATCCTGCCACCGGGGTGACCAGCACCCTGGTGCAGATTCCCGGGGAGACGGGGCACAAGACCTCGCCCCTGCGACTGGCCCCGGCCGGGGACGGAGGCCTGTACGTGCACACCCGCGACGGCCGGCTCTTTGCCTTCGACGCCAGGATGCAGCCCCGCTGGGACCGCCAGGACAGCTATCACCTGTCCTGGTTTGCTCCCACCGAGTCGCTGGACGGCACCAGGCTTTATCTGGGCAACATCAGCCGCGCCCTGGTGGCCCTGGATGCCACCACCGGCCAGGAGAAATGGCGCCATACCTACGTCGAGGAATTCGGCCTGGGCGCCTGCGGCTTCGCCCCGGTGCTGCAAGACGAGCAGGGGAACGTGTTCAGCGCCGCCCTGATGCAAAACCCGGATCGAATTCACCAGTACCCCTATCCCGAGCCCACCGTGCATTTCTTCAAGCTCACTCCCGAAGGCCAGCTGCTCTTTCGGGTGGATACAGGCCTGGAGCTGCAACTGGGGGCGGGGCAATTCGGGGAGATGGCCCTGGACAACCAGGGCAACCTGTGCGCCACCGCCGGCGGGCAATTGGTGGTCATCGGCCCGCGCGGCCAACTGCTCACGCGGGTCGACCCCCAGCAGCTGGCGGGCGAGGATCAGCTGGTCAATCACATGCTGATGAGCCCGGAGAAGGACCGGCTGGTCTTGATCTGTGGCGACTACTCGCCCTGGGACCCGAAGCCCTACAGCCTGATCGAGGTGGATTTGCCCGGCCGGCTGAGCGGCCCGGCCTCCGAGGCCAGCTCGGTCCGTGAGACCGGCCAGGGGGTTCAGGTCGGGGGGGTGTTCATCCGCAAGCGGCGCACCAGCCTTTAGAAGGCTCTGAGCGGGAACAAAGCCCGTCAGATTCCGACCGAACAGCCATGCTGGCCGGACACCTGTGGAAGGCTCTCCAGATCAACCTCGGGCGACTTCCCGCCTACGCCCGGCTGACGCAAGGTCGCTCGCTGCCTCTCTCCTGCGCCCTGATCGGACTCGAGCTGAGTATCCTTCCCCTGGCCCTGGTGGTGGACGCGCTGGCTCGCCCACTCAACCGCCGGGGCTCAATGGTGGTGGAAGAGGACTTCGTAGACCTGGAGCTGCAGCCGTTTCTGGCTTCTTATGAGGCCCCCGAGACCGTCCAGCCAGCCGACCTGGCCCGGGTGGCCGACCGCACCCGGGTGGGGACGTTCCGCGAGCTTGCCCTGGCTTGCGAAGGGGAGTTGGAGCAGTTAGGCGACCCGCGCTGCCAATGCATGCTGCGCCACATGCTCGAATCGCTGCTGCGCATCGCCAACAATGCGCCCCAGCACGCCCGTCAGGGCGACTCGAGCTGGCTCTCCTGGCTCTTGATCGGGGCCCACCGCGCTCTGTTGCCGGTGGCCGGCTGGCTGGACCGACTGGCCGCCCCCCTGCAAAAGGAGGGGGTGCCGATCCTGTTTCAGGACCTTCCGGCCGTTCCGCCTCGAGCTTCCCTTCCACCCAGCGAGCTGGCTGCATCGCCCGTCGGAACGCGCGGGAGTTGAACGGCGCCGCGGCAAATCCTGAAGTGTTCAAGGCCGGAACGACCTGCCTGTGGGTTAGAGAAAGCCAGGACTACGGCCCTGCACTTTAGAGTCTCTCCGGACGTGGGTCCCACAGGCCGAACGGGCTGCCACCCCGGGTGGGGGCGATCAAGAAGTCGTGCAGATACTCCACCAACTGCCCGTCCTGGCTGGCCAGCTTCTCCTTCTTCTCCCCGCCGCTCAAAAGGTGGCTGAGCCCCTCGGCGAGATACTCGCGGGGCTCGGTGACCGCATAGAGGCTCCAGGCTTCCTCCTGACGCTCGAGTTCCAGGAGCATGGGCTGGTTGAAGTCGTGGCCTCCCGGTTTGGGCTCGGGCGGCTTGAAGCCGCAACGCTGGCGGTAGGCCTCGAAGAGCTCGAGCAGGCGGGGATCGTCGTCCAGGGACATAATCCTACCACGATCGACAACCTTGGCATCCGACAGGGCGTGCCCAAGCTCATGCAAGAGGCTGTCTCCCACCCCGCTGAAGGGGGTCTCGAGATACATCCGGGGCATCAGGATCTCTTTGCGCTGGTAGTGATACTGGGCGCCCAGGCCCTCTTCCCAGCGGTCGGGGGAGCCCAGTACCTTCCCGGGATAGCCGCCCCGAGGCGGGGTTTCGGAATCCAGCACGACGATCCTCAGCCGGGCCCGCTCGAGCTGCTTCTGCGCCTCGGGGGGCAGAGCGGCCAGCCGCAGAGCAACCTGGTGGCTGCTGGCCGGATCAGGCGGGGCCAGGGTACCGTCGCTCAGAAGGACTCGGGTGCACTTGCGGGCCAGACGCGAAGCCTGCTCGAGCTGGAGATCGGAAGTGTCCACCCGGGCTCCGGTGCCGAGCTCATAGCGCTGTGGCCGGGGGGCTGGTCGCAGCCAGGTCATTCCAGAAAGCCGGGCGATCATGGGGAGTTGACGAGTCGAGGCAACATCGCCATCAGCCTAGCTGGCGACGCTGAAAAATGGCTGACCGGACTTCAAGGCATGGCGTCTTTGGAGAGCCGTCCGGGAGTCAGCCTTGGCGCAACCTCACGCAGTCGGCAACCGGCTCTCCCAGGAAGGTCCTGGTCCTTGGGGCGAATTCGCCCATCCAGGGGGGTGCAAGAGTGCCGTTTTATTGCTAAGCTGTTAACAGGATCATGCCAAAATTCAGCTACAAAGCGTTGGATGCCCGTGGTTGCGTGAAGTCCGGGGTGATCGAAGCGACTGACCGGAATCAGGCCAACCTGGCATTATCCCGGCAGGACCTGAAGGTCCAGCGGCTGGACTTGCTGAGGGACCCGACCGGGGGTCCGGCCGCCCCGACCCTTGCATCTCGCGACTCGGGAGTCTTGAGCCGACCTCCCGCCCAGGCCGCTCCCGCGCGTGACTCGGGAGTCTTGAGCCGACCTCCCGCCCAGGCCGCTCCCGCGCGTGACTCGGGAGTCTTGAGCCGACCTCCAGCCCAGGCCGCTCCCGCGCGTGACTCGGGAGTCTTGAGCCGACCTCCAGCCCAGGCCGCTCCCGCGCGTGACTCGGGAGTAGTGAGCCGACCTCCCGCCCCGGTGCAGAGCCGGGCTGCCGCCCTTTCGCCCCGGCTCGAGCGCCTGCGCAAGCCTCTGATCTTCTCTTTGATCGCGCTGGGCCTGGCCATGATGGGATGGAGCGCCGTGCGAGGGCGGCCCGCCTCTCCCGTAGCAGCGACCTCGGCGCCCGCCAGCGTGAAGCGGCCGGTGACCATCAGCGGCCGCCTGCCCAACCTCCCGCAGACGAGCGTGGTGGCCTTTCACTTCCCGGAGGCAGCAGTGACGGTCGAGCGCTCCCCCGCCGAGCTCAAACTGGGGCCGGATGGAAGCTTCCAGGTGGAGCTGGAGGTGGATTCCCCCACCCCTCCCCAGACCTTCCAGGTGGAGGCCCGCGCGCCGGGTCGCAAGCTTCGCTCACCGAGCCTGAGTCTGGGAGGCACGCAGACCGCGCTCTCCGGCGTCCTGGTGGGCGAGCTGACGCCGGTAGAAAACGCTCGTCGCAAGACCGAGCGTCGCCCTGAAAGCGAGGACGACCGCAAGCAGCTGGCCGAGAAGCGCCAGCAGATGCGAAGGCAGAGGCACCAGGACCGCAAGGCCCAGAATCTGGAGCGCAAGCGAGGACGATGATGAGGCGGCGAGGCTTCAGCATGATCGAGATCCTCTTCACGATGTCGCTGGTGGCGCTGGCGGTGGGGTTCGTGCTGGTCAACATGCGCTCGCCCCGGACCTCGGCCGGCACGCAAGGATTGGCCCAGGTGATCGCCGACGAGCTGCGGCTGGCTCGCCAGACGGCTATCTCGCGCCAGCTCCCGGTGGCGGTGGCCTTCCCCACTCGAGCAGGCGCGGTGCCCCACACCCAGGGGCTCTACGTCCTGAGCGGGGAAGTTCAGCCCAAGATCACACGGGTCAAGAACTTTGCCGGTGACTTTCCGGGGGCGGTGGTGGCCAACGTCTTCTGGACAGCGCCCGGTCTGACGGCCGCCCAGCCCATCGCCGCTACCACCGGCTCGGATCAGTATCCGGTGGATACCTGGATTCCGACCGGCAGCGCCAGCGATTACGTGTTCATGTTCACCCCCTCGGGAGTGGTGCGTTCCAACGGGGCTCCCCTCTTTGAAGGGAACTTCCATCTCCTGGTGACGCAGGGTCTGGAGTACAATGCCGGGGCGCCCCCGGGGGCGGGCAGCCTGAGCTACTGGCAGCCCACCCGGGTCTGCCAGCCCTACACCATCACCCTCACCCCTTCCGGCACGGTCACCGTCTCCCGCGGGGTCTTGAGATCCAACCTGCCCGAGGTGGCCACCGGGCTCTCCATCGCTGGAGTGGCGCGTCCCCCCTCGCTCTTGCTCGCAGCCAACAATCCACCGGCCATTCGAGACATTCAGCTCTTCCCCATCTCGTCGGATCCACTGCCGGCCGGGAGCCAGGTGCAGATCTGTCCGGGTCAGCACGTCACCCTGAGGGTGGAGGCATCGGATGCCGACGGAGACGATCTCTTCTGTCTATGGAGCGCCAATGCCGGCCGATTTACGTCTCCCAACCGGGACCGGATGGAATGGGACCCGACCATCCAGCGCTGGGTCTCCTACTGGGAGTGGGTGCCGTCCCCCACGATGCAGCCCGATGACAGGGTGCGCATGACCTGTCAGGTCTTCGACCGCAGTGACGGGACCAGCGGAGCGGTAGATAGCACGGTCCGCACCGTGGTGATGGGCCGATCCGGGCGGGTGGTTTTCCATCTGGCCAACGAGGATGCTTACTACGATATCGCGATGGTCAACTTCGACGGAACCGGAGAGCGATTGCTCACCGACACTCCCGAGGAGGACGAGCAGAACCCGTCTTTCTCCCCGGACGGCAGCCAGATCGCCTTCCAGGCATACTCTGAGGACACGGGCTCCACCGAGCTGTTCATCATGAACTATGATGGCAGCGGCATCCGCCAGGTCACCTCGACCCCCGATATGGACGAGGAAGGGCCCTTTGAGTGGTCGCCCGACGGCACGCGGCTGGGACTGTTCTGCTACGACTGGAACGGCGCCGGCTGGGGACGTGATCTCCAGATCATCAATGCCGATGGCAGTCAGCGCATCACCGTGGGCCAGGAGGGAAGCTGGGGTTGGTATGGCGAGGCTCCCATGACCTGGCATCGCTCGGGCAACGCGGTCATCTTCGCTGAAGATGACGGCTCGCTGTGGCACTTCAACCTGGGGACCAGCACCAGGACCCTGGTGCTGGATGATTCGCTGACCAACCCCAACCCCGACACCCAGCTCATCTCCCCCCACTGGTCCCCGACCAACGATCAGCTGGCTCTCATCGAGAGCTACTACTTTGGCCCTCTGGATGAGGAGGTCTTCCTGGTGAACGTGAACGTCAACGGAGCCGTCACCCCGGGAAGCTATCGCCGCCTGCTGCCCACCTATTGGGACGCCACCTGGGAGTTCGCCCCCAACTGGGATCCGAGCGGTGCCTGGGTGGGCTTCGACTCGGCCAAGTGGTATGGCGAGCAGGGCAAGGTCTATGTGTGCAATCCCAGCAGCAACACCGTGCAGCTGGTGGCCGACGGCACCGGGCCGGTGGCCTGGACGCCCAACGGCAACGTGCTCTACCAGTCCTATTACAACGAGTACGACCCCGGACAGGTCAGCATCCTGCTCAGCGAAATGCTGGGTGGCTGGCAACGCACCCTCACCACCCGCGAGGGAGACCACGAGATCAATCGACAACCGGCCTCGGTGCGGTGACGTGAGAGCCCGGGCCTTCACTCTGGCGGAGACGATCATCGCCAGCTTCATTTTGCTTGGAGCGATGGCGGTGTTCTTTGCCCTGATGCACACCATGTTGCGTCAGGGGGTCAGGGCCCAACAACGCGCCATGGCGGCCCTGGCCGCAGAGAGCAAGCTGGAGGAGATCCGCGAGTGGGCCCTGGACGTGGGCAACTTTCAATCCACCTGGGACACCTACAACGGCCAGACCAGCACCGACCCGGCCTTTCCCGGGCTGACTCTGCGAACCGACGTCGAGCCGGCCGTGCTGTTCTCGCCCTCCACCCAGTGGGAGTCGAACTTTGCCGATCAAAGAGCGATCCGCTCCAGCGTGCGCAAGGTGCGCGTGCAGGTGAGCTGGCCCCAGGACGGAGGGATTCCGGTGGAGTTGATCACCCTGATCGCCGACCCTCCGCGCGAGCCTGATCCCACCCTGACCGTGTCGGGTGGACCGGGCAGCCTGAGCCGTAACCGCTCCTACGTCACCTCGGCCATGGGCCGAGACGTAAACGGCTTTCCCATCCACGATCTCTTCTTTAGCTGGTACACCCTGCCGGGCACGGCCAACCCCGGCAACGGACAGATCAGCTCCAATCGCTCCGGGACGAGCGCCACCTTCCTCCACCGCTACAACGTGGGAACCGGTCCGGCCGTCTACATCGACGGAAGCTGCCGAGCCGGCGTGACCGCCTTCTATCGCGGCAGGCCTCTGGAAGGAGCCGGCAATGCCGTCAACCTTGTCCCGTAAGGGCGTCACCCTGGCCGAGCTCTTGATCACCTTCTTCATCATTGGTCTGGTCATGGGCGCCCTGGCCACCCTCATGCGATTGTATCGTCAGGTCTCGCTGCACGAGCGCGCTCGCGAAGCCTCGCTGAGCAGCGCCCAGGCCCTCAACCAGGTGCGCGGCGAGGTGTGGGAAGCGGTCGAGGTCCAGGACCCTCCCCCGGGCAGCAGCGGGCCGAACGTCACGCTGCTACGGATCGATCCCAACCTCAGCGACCGCCTCGAGGGCGCCTACGGACCGGCCACCGCCATCCGCTCCGGCCCCGGACGCAGGCCCGGCGACCCCCTGCCCGAGCCCAGCGTCTTGTCCTGGGACCCGTTCGACCCGGCCTACCTGGCCCAGGTGACCTATCGAGTCGACCAGGGAAACCTGGTGCGCGAGGTTGTGGACGCAGGCGGAGGCTCCTCACAACAGATCGTGGCCGAGAACGTGGTGGGGCTGACGGCGGCGTGGAGGCCCGGCAACCGATCGCTGACGCTCACCTTGCGCTGCCGCGAATCCCAGCAGGTAGCCACCTATCAGCTGCTGGTGGTGGTGGAGCCGTGAGACGCAGGGGCATGATGCTCATCATGGCCTTGATGGTCAGCGTGATTTTGCTGCTGGTGGGCATCGCCTTCATGTCCTCCAAGGTGCTGCAGTATCGCGGGGCCTACCGAGCTTGCGAGTCGGCCCAGGCTCTGGCCCTGGCCCGGGCCGGGTTGGAGGACGCACGGGTCAAGTTGGAGCGAGACCACTCCTTCCCTCCCAGGGGCACTCCCGACCAGGACTGGTTCAGCTATACCGAGCGGGTCACCGATCTGGGCTCCAATGTCGAAATCGGATCCTACACCGTGACCATCGACATCAGCATGCGCAACCCGCCCTATGAGATCTACCGGATCACCAGCATCGGCCAGGCCGGGCCGATGGTCGACCCGGTGGCGCGCCGCAAGCTCTACGCCGAGTTGGACGTGGCCCCGAAACGACGAGACGACCCCACCCAGGACAACCTCGAGCTGTTCAACTACATCCAGCGGCTTGACCTGGGGAATTTGTAAGGCTGGACATTTCGTTCCGAATGCGCTACCCTGGAGCGCAAGTTCCCGATCGACCCGGATGCTCTTCGCACCGCTGAAAGTTTTCCACCCCTTCGGAACGCCATTCACGAATTGGAGACCAAACCATGCTTCAAGAACGAACCATGCCCAAGTGCCGCGACTGTAACCAGGAATGGACCTTTACCGTGCTCGAGCAGGCGCTTTTCGCCGAGCGCAGCCACCAGAACGACCCCAGCCGCTGCCCCAAGTGTCGGGCCAACCGCCAGGCCAAGCGCGAGCGCGGCGAGACGCGCGGCCACAACGCCCGCGAAGAGCGCATCGTGCACAAGGCCACCTGCTCGCAGTGCGGCGGCGAAGCCCGCCTGCCGTTCAAGCCCCGCGAGGACCGCGCCGTTCTCTGCTCGGACTGCCACCGCAAAGCCCGCCTGGCAGGTTAACCCGATAAAGTCAGCTCCTTTTCAGCCCTTTGTGGGAAACTGGAAAGGATGCAAACCCGTCTTTTTGCCGAGCGCTCCTGGCGCTGGCCCTGGCAGGACCGGCTCAAGCCGCTCGCGTCCGAGCAAGCCGCCCGACGCATCGAGCATGGCCATGAGGTGCTGGCGCAGCCGGCTGATTCTGACCGCCTTCTGCCCGTCCGTAGCCGCCAGGAGCTGAGCCTGGCCAATGGCCCGGGACCGCCCGAGCTGAGCGAGATGGCCCGTCAGGGTTTCCGCTTCCAGGCCCGGGTGGCGGGGACAGCGGCCTGTGTGGGGGTCTATGGGGCCTATCTGGCCCTCACGCCGGGCTCGGGGGTGGACCAGCTGCAACTGCTCGACCCGCGCAGCCAGCTGCCCATCCCCGCCGGGCCGGACGACCTGGGCAAGGTGAGCGACTACTACGCGCGCGAGAACGAGCTCGAGAGCCAGGGTTACACCTTCTGGAGCCCGCAAGGCCAGCGCATTGCCAGCTATCTGGCCGGACCCGGCGCTTTGATCGGGCGCGAGCAGCCCTGGTTTTCACTGGACGCTCAAGACCCCGGGCCGCGCATCGAGGCCATGGAGAAGCTGCTCGAGGCCGTGCCCCTCGGCACCGCCACGCGCGCCCTGACCGAATACCTGGCCGGGGGGGCCCTGGTCGATCAGGCCCGCACCGCCGAAGAGGAGACTGCCCTGGCCGCTCTGGCCCTGGAGCGATGGCCCGAGCTGCAAGACACGGCGGCCAAACTGAGCCCGCAAGGTCAGGTGGAGCTGATTCGCCTCTGTCCCGATGGCAAGCTGCGTCCCGAGCTGGTCAGCCAGCTGAGCCGGGCCCGCGACGTGCTGGCTCTCAGCGGCGAATTGCCCGAGTGGAAGCGCCGCTTTCTGGAGGAGCTGTCTGGCCTGGATCCGGCCACCCAGAAGCTGGCCCTCCAGGAGCTGTCGGCCGAGAGCCCCGATCAGATGGCCCGGGCACTGGCCGGGGTCAGCCAGAAGATACGCTCCGAAGGAACCAACCTGGCCTGGGTGCGAGCTGCTTCCCTGGGGCGGGTTGCGGTGGAGAGTCTGCAGGGACTGAAGTTGCCCGAGCTGGTCAACCCGGGCTCGACGGTCACGCTCTGTGAGATCGCCCTGGAGCACGCGGGCGAGCCGGAGGCCGAAGTGGGCCTGCTGGCCAGCCAGGCGGTGCGTAAGAAGGGCTACCGGCAGTCCTGGGAAGACGCCGTGCTGGTCGGCCGGATGTATGTCGAGCGCCTGGCCCACCTGCCTGCCCCGGCCCTGGCCCGGGCGGTGGACGACCTGGCCAACCCGGGCTCCTACACCAGGATTTATGAAGCCGTCCTCAAGGACCCCTGCCCCACCGACCTGGGGACGCTGGCCGCCGCTATCAGCCAGGCGCTACGCGGCAGCAAGTACCCCAACGCCTGGCAGGATGCCCAGAAAGCCGGGCATGCCTTCGTCGGCCAGGTGGAGAGCCCGGCTTGCCGGGCCGCCAGGCGGCTGACCGGGGTGCGCAACCCGGGCTGCGCGGTGCTGGTCTACGAGGGCGCGCTGGGCAGCAAGGCGAGCACGACCGACGAGCTGGCGGCTCTGGGACTGGAGCTGAGCCAGAAGGTGCGGGACAAGGAGAAGGACGGCTATAGCAATGCCTGGTGGGACGCGGCCGCGGCGGGCAGGGCGTTTCTCGAGGAGCTGGCGGCCGACTCGGACGCATGCCGCGCGGCCCTGCTGGTGGAGACAACTCACCACCCGGGCTCGCTGGTGGCGGTCTACGAGGGGACGCTGGCCGAGCCCCGGACCGAGGTCGGCGCTCTGGGCCGCAAGCTGAGCCAGGTGGTGCGGGACAAGCCCTATCCGAGTCGCACCTGGGAGGATGCGGTGCTGGTGGGCCGCGGCTTCGTACGCGGCCTGGACGAAGAGAGCCCGGCGCTGAAGGTGGCGGGGCTGCAGCATCCGGGCTCTTACGTGATGCTGTATGAGGCCACCCTGGAAGGAGACGACCCCTTGAGCGCGGTGATGGGCCGGGCTTATCCCAATATTGCCCGGGACGGGCTGCAGGTGGCCGAGATGCTGGCGAGCGAGCTGCCAGCCGACAGTCAGGGAAGATTGCTCGAGCGGGTCAGCGCAGGGCTCTCGACGGAGCATCGGCTGGCCTTCCTGCGAGAGGCGCTGGAGCAGCCGGTGGAGCTGGACGTGACCGGGTCGGCCGAGGGGGTGCTGGAGGTGCTGGCCAACCAGACCGGGGTGGATACCGACCGGGTGGCTCGCCAGGCGCTGGAAGTGCTGCGCCCGCGATTGGAGGATCCGGCCCTGCTCGGCTATGTCGAGCGTGGCCTCAACAGTAATACTCCGGGCGAGCCGCTGCGGGTGCTGGACATGCTGGCCAACCTGAACTTCCTCAAGCCGTCCGCCACCACGGTGTTGGAAACGGCCGATCACGTCCAGATTCTGGGCAGCCGGGTCAAGGTGCGCAGGCCGCAGGCAGTGGTATCCGACCCGAGCGGGTCGGCCGGCCACGTGCGGCCTGCAGCGGAGCGCTCGCCCGGGGAGGCCTTGACGGGGTGATGCGACGAGCCGGCGCGGCGGTGGGCTCGGTGGCCGACCTGGTGGGGCTCTTCGAAGCCGGCCAGCAGGTCGGAGAGGGCTTGGCGGCCGAGCGCTGGCGAGTCGCAACGAAACGGTCTCGCGACGACCGGCCTCTTTGGACTGTCCGAATGTGCACGGAGTCGCCCGCACTTGTGCCGGCATGTCCGCGCACATCTTTGGACTGCCCGAATGTGCACGAAGTCGCCCGCACTTGTGCCGGCATGTCCGCGCACATCTTTGGACTGTCCGAATGTGCACGAAGTCGCCCGCACTTGTGCCGGCATGTCCGCACATCTTTGGACTGCCCAGCACGTGACGATCAACCGTTTACAGATCGTTCAAGACTTTAACTTACTGTTCACGCGGGCACAACACTCGCTCGAGCCGATTCTCCTACCCTGAGGCTAAGATACCTCAGGGATTGGAGAAGCAAGTTGGCCGTCACCAAAACCACCTCGACCCCCAGAACCTCGAGCACTCGCCCCCGTTCGCAAACCTCACGCCCCTCGTCGAGCTCGAGCTCGACGGCCCAGAAACGGGCCACCGGCACCAGCTCGACCCAGACCACCCGGAGTACGCAGCAGACGCGCAGCACTTCCGGGGTGGGCAGCTCGCAGCCGACCCGGACCAGCGAAGGGGCTGGCAAGGCGCCCCGGGACCAGTTTCAAGCCAGCGCCGAGCTGAAGGAAAGCGGCAGCGGCACTCAGGGCGAGCAAGCCACTTCGCCTTTACTGGCCGGGCTGCGAGAGAACTACGCGCCCGCCTCGGGCGGGACGAAGGCTTCCGGCGAGGTCGCACTGGCCGGGGCCACGCAGCCCTCCGGGGCCGGACAGCCCCGGCCCGAGGATGCTGCGAGGGGCCAACAGGCGCCGGGAGCAGGCAAGCCGGAGGACGCCAAACCCGGCGAACAAGCGCCGGGAGCGGGCAAGCCGGAATCGGGGCAGCACACCGAGCCGGCGCCCGGGGCGGGCAAAGAGCCCAAGAACAGCAGCTGGATTCCCGACTGGGTGCACACCGGCCTGGACGTTGCCGGGATGGTGCCGGGGCTGGGCGAGATCGCCGATGGGGCCAACGCCCTGCTCTATCTCTCCAAGGGAGACGTGGCCAACGCGGGCATTTCGGCGGCGGCGCTGATCCCCTTCGGTGGTCAGGCGGCCACCGGCAGCCGGCTGGCCTACAAGGCGGGCAGGGAAGTGGTGGAGGCGGCCAGCGAGGCGGGGGCCAAGAAAGCGGCCAGGGCGCTGCCCTCCAACGACCTCAAGCCGTTCCTCAAGAATGATCCGGTGGGCCAGGCGCTCGAGGCGGGCTCCACCCGGACCAAGAAGAGCAACGGCGGAGCCCAGGTCTACGAAGTACGAGACAAGCTCGAGCTGCCGGGCGGCGCTCAGCTCAAGAAGGGGGACCAGTATCACCTGGACACCCTGCACCGCGACCATCTCGAGGTCTACAACAAGCGCAACAACTTCACCCAGGCCATCAACCTGGACGGCTCGGTGAACGTGGCCAAGACCCAGGCGGGCTTGAAGCAGGGACGCACGCTCGATTAGGGAAGGCTGGCCGGTGCTCGACCAGCTTTGCCAACTGGCCCAATCGCTCCAGAAGCTCCCTCACGAGCCCGATCAGGGGCTGCTGAATGACGTGGTCGAGGGGCTGCGGGACGCCTGGCTGACGCAGGCAAAGGTGCAGCTCGAACTGGCGGCCCTCTCATCGGTGGACGTGAACGACGCGGCCAGCGTGGTGCCCATCCTGGTGCGGTTGCACCTGTTGCTAGACGGGCTGAATACGCCCTTGCTCGACCTGCATGACGAGCTCAAGCGCCTGATCGCGGCCTATCCCCAGCTCGAGGAAGAGTAGCTCCGCCACTGAGGTTGCAAAGCGGCCAGGCTTGCGGCACCCGGACGCGCCTCATGAGGCGCACTCATTTGCCACACGGGACCGGCAGGCTCAGCGGACCTGGCTCCAGGCCCGAGGCCCGGGGTGGGCGGGGGGGTTGTCAGAGCAGAGGCGCATGACCGAGTCGTCGAGGAGCTTGAGGAATACCTCCTCGGAGGGCATTTCGTGGGTGGAGAGCAGGGCCGCGTCACCACGCCAGAAGGCGATGCGATCGTAGCTGGGGGTCTCGACCCCTGAATCCCAGTTGTAGAGGCTGTTGCGCAGAGCATCCCAGTCGTTGAGCTCAAGAGTTGTGATGGCGATCTTGGGAGCCCCGAAGTTGCGCGCCTGCACCGCCAGGGCGGGCATGATCTGCATGTCGGTCAGGCTGCCGAGTTGCTCGCCGAGATGATGCTCGAGCCCGGTCATGTAGGGCAGGCCCACCCGCACGCGCAGGTTGTGGCGCAGCTTGACGTGCTGCTTGAGCCGTTGGAGCAGGCCGTCGGGCAGCTCGCCCACGGCCATCAGCATCAGGTCGCAGTCGGGGTCGGCAGCGGGCTCGTGGGGGGAGGGCGCCTCGGGGTGCAGGAAGTAGGCCAGCACGGCCACCAAACAGAGAAGCACCAGGAGATCGAGGCGAAATCGGCGTCCCATGCTTGGAGAATTCGGCCTGACCGCCTGGCCTGCCTGCTCAGCGGGTGCACAGCTTGCGCGAGTGGACGAAGAGAGCGAGCAGAGCAGCAGGGCGGATCATCGCCGCACCGCCACGGGTATTCCACCCACCACGACCTGGGCTCCCCGGTGCTCGATCTGCGTGGAGCTGGTCTGACTCGTCAGGGCGATGGCTTCCAGCCGGGTGGCGCTCTCGCGCAGTAGCTCCCTATCGTAATGGTAGGTCCGCTCCGGCTCCTCCTCGCTGGCTGTCTCGCCCCGGTCGGCGGCGGCTCGCAGGGTGACCGCCAGCGCACCCGGGTCGTGAGCCAGGCCCAGCAAAGAATCGGCCAGCAGTCTGGCCGACTCCTCGCTCATGCCTTCGAAGGCCTTGAGGGCCTCGGGGGCGGCCAGCCGGGTATCCTCCTGCTCGGCCATGCGGACCAGGGCGGCCCCCACCGGCTCCGGGCTCTCGGTGCGCCGAGACAGCTCCAGGGCCACCCGGCCCAGAGCCAGACCGCTCTGGTCAGGTAGAGGGTTGGTCAGCACCACGCTGGCCACCCGGGCCGGGTCAAGGTCGGTCAGCTCGCGGGCCAGCCCGACGGCCAGGGTGGGCTCGGTCTCGAAGTGCTGCAAGAGGGACTCGGCCAGCTGGCCAGCTTCATCGGCATACTCGCTGAGGTGCTCCAGAGCGCTGGCGCCCACCCTGGCCAGCTCGTGCACGCTGGAGGCGCGGGGATTGGCGCACAGGGCCCGGGTCAGCGCCGAGCGGACATCCCTCTCGGTGGCGTCGCACAGCTCGGACACGAACAGTCGCCCGCCGGCGGCCTCGGGGTGGCTGGAGAGGACCAGCAGCAGGTTGGCGGCCAGCTCGGAATCGTTGCTCAGGGCGGTGACCTCGCCCCCCAGCCGGGCCAGCTCATCGAGGTTGGTGGGGGCAGATCCCAGCAGGAGGGGCTGGAGAGCGGCCCAGTGGGCGGTCGAATCCACCCCCTCGGTCAGCTGCTGGGCCAGCTTGCGCTCGCGCCCTTTGAGCATGTCCAGGGCTTGCTCGGCCAGGCGCTCCAGGTCGGCCTCGCGGGCCTGCTCGTCAGAGGCCTCGTAGTGAGGCACCGCTTTCAAGGCCAGCCCGACCAGCTCTTTGGAGTCGGCCTCGGGACGCAGCAGAGCGCCTTCCAGCAGAGGCTCCTTCAGCTCCGGGAACTCGTCGCTCAGCTTTCGGTAGTGGGCGAAGGCACCCTTGCCGTGCAGGGTGCGCTCCAGGGTCTCGTCCACGCCCCGCCCCACGCAGGCGGCCAGGAACGACTCCTGGCTGCGGCCTTCCTGCAGGGCGGTCAACCCTTCGTAGGCGATCTCGTAGTCTTCTGACTCCTGGGCTTTGGAGAGCTTGCTGGCGCGCTCGGCCAGGGTCTTGTGAGCCGGGTTGCGGGCCAGGCGGTCGAGCAGGGCGTGGGCGAAAGCACCCGGGTCATCCCTGTTGCCGGGAGCCTCGTCGGTGCGAAGCTCGGCCAGAATGGCGCTGCCCCGGGTCAACAGGTCGCCGGGCTGGTTGAAGAGCTGGCCCAGCACGTAGTGGGTGGCCTCCAGGCTCAGGTCGGCGGTGAGGGCGGCGGCCTCCTTGCCCAGCTCGCGGGTGTCCTTGTGCTGCTCGAGGGCCTGCAGCAGGGCGGTGCCCGCCTCCTCGCTCAGGGTTTCCTGATCTTGCAAGGCCTGCTGGCCCATGGCCAGCACGTCCTGGCCGGTCTTAAGACGGGAGGTAATCAGGGCCAGCTCGGGTTGCTCCAGAGCGCGGGCCAGCTTGACGGCTGGTTTGGACTCGGGGTCGAGGTGGCGCAGGGCGGTCTCCACCAGAGCCTCCTGGTCGGACTCGTCCATGTTGGCCAGGCTGGCATGGACGCGCTGCAGCATGGTGGTCTTGTCGGGCGCCGGGCCGCTGACCAGGGCGGCCGCCAGGGCGCTCGTGCTATCCAAGTAATTGAGCTTGACCTGGGCCCGCTCGTAGAAGGTCAGAGGGGCCTCCCAGCCGGGCGTCTTGCGCAGGGTGCGCATCACCGCCAGCGGGTCGGCGCCGGCCGCCAGCAGCTTGCGGGCCAGCTCGACGCTCGAGCTGGACTTGCCCTGCTCGATCTCGTCGAGCAGAGCCACGGCCGTGGCCACGGCCTCAGTGCTCTCTTGCTTGAGCAGCCTGGCCCCCAGCTTGACCAGCTCGGGAGCCTTCTCTTTCTGGGCCTCGAGCAGTGCGCGGGCCACATCGGGGTCGTCGGCGTGGCGGGCAAGCTTCTGGCCCAGGCCGACCGAGTTGGGGTCCTGGCAGGCCTGCTCAACCAGCTCAAAGCCGTCGGGAGCCTGCTCCATGGCGATACGGGTGACCTCGGCCGCCAGCGGGTGCGATAGGGACAGGTAGCCCAGAGCGCGCTCACTCAGCCCCGGGCTCGGCAGCTCGACCAGTTGGCGCGCTTTCTGCTCGGGTGGGGCCTGGCTCTCCACCACCGCCAGCGCGTCCCGAGCCTCGCTGACGGACCCGGTCTCGCTGACCAGCTGCTGGAAGAGCTGCAGTTTATCGCGCAGCTCCGGCTCGGCGGGCAGAGGGCCCTCCAGCCAGAGCTGGCCGCTCCTGCCCAGCGACGACTGGGGGCCGGCTACGAACCCGGCCACCTGCTCGCCCTGGCTGAAGAACTGGTAACCCTCGCCCTCCAGCCGCGCATTCAGGCTGTTGCCGTTGTAGAAATTGGCCATGCGCATGGTGCGCTCGGGGTCGAGCGGCACCTCGGCCCGGTCCTTGCGGGCCACCGGAGAGCCCAGCTCGGCGAAGGCCGGGTCGGTGAGGGCGTTGTAGGCTCCGTAGAGGCCGATCTGGCCGGCCGCGCCGTGGAAGCTCCAGCCACCCTTCGCCAGATCGAGCAGGGCCTGGCCCAGCTCGGGCTTGCCCTCGGGGGGACGGCCCTCCTGGAAGGCCTGCAGCTCTTGCAGGTCGGCTTTGGTGGGCAGGGGGACGAGGGGGCCGTTCTCGGCCAGACGCACGCTGAGCCGATCCCCCCGGCCTTTGTCGAGCTGGCGCTCGGCCTGGCTCTGGTCGATGCTCTTCTGGGCATCCTGCCATGGCCAGTGGAACCGCCTTCGGTAAGAGAAGTCGATCTGCATCCTCCCGAGGATAGACCAGGGTCCTGAAAGGGGGCTGAAGAGCTCGAGGCGGACAGCTCTCGGTGAGGCAGCGCAAGTGCGCCTCATGAGGCGCGATCCCGGTGCCTCAGGGGCGGAGGCTTGGCAATGTCAGACGGGCTGGAGTCTCTGGTGGGGCGGCTCGGGAAGCCGGATGCGGATGTCGTCTCCGAGGTAGAGCACGCCCCCGGAGCGGACCACCGCCATGACGCCGCACTTTCGCACCAGGCTTCCCTCGGCGTCGCGGCCGAGCATGGCCTGCATCAGGCCGGGGCGCATTCGGTCGAGCTGGCTGCAGGGGTTGCGCACAGGCCCGGTAGCGTGCTGAGCCGGCGGTATACCGCCCGGTGGGAGCGGTAACGGGCTCAGAACGGTAAGGCGGGTCGAAGGGTAGGGTCCGGCTCCGGGAGCCTGCTTGGGTGGACTGCTCGGGACCCGGGATTTACCGGCGCCAGAGCGTTACCGTTCTGAGCGGGCGGTATACCGCCTGGTGGGAGTCCGGGTCCGGGGCTCGCCTGGGTGGGCTGCTCGGGATCCAGGATTTACCGGCGCCAGAGCGTTACCGTTCTGAGCCGGCGGTATACCGCCCGGTGGGAGCGGTAACGGGCTCAGAACGGTAAGGCGGGGAGAGCGGTTACGGGCCCAGAACGGTAAGGTCCGGGCACGCACGCTCCGTGCAGCTCGCGGCTCCGGCTCTACCGGGTCTGCTGCGTGACCGGTTCAGGACGCTTGGCGCAAAGCTCGACGGCGGGAGCGCGGCGAGACGCTCAGAGCCGCAGGCCGACGGGCAGGGCCTCGCCCAGGAAGGCGGCGGTGCCCTCCTCGTCCACGGCGCGACCCAGGGTAACGGACTCGATGCGGGCGGGGTCGACGCCCTCGGAGCGCATGCGGGCGGCTAGCTCGGCGCGCAGGTCCTCGTCCAGGTCGCGCACGCGATCCCCCGTGAACAAAGCGATCTCGGCCAGGGCCACGCCGGCCATGGGGACGTCGAGCCACTTCTCGCGCAGCAGCTGGCGCACCCAGGGCTCCACCACCTCGGGGGGGAGGGCGGCCGAGGCGCCCCCGCCCAGGGGCTGGCGGGCACAGAGACGGCCCAGGCGCCAGAAGTCCTCTTTCTGACCGTGGAAGCGGCTCATCAGAGTGCGGCCCAGCAGCTCCTTCTCGCCCACCGGGAGCTTCTCCAGGCAGACGGCCAGGCGCATGACCTCCAGGGCCTCCTGGCCGGCGAACGCGCCACTGACCTTGCTTTTGAAGTGCTTGCGGCCGCTCACCAGGGCGGGGGCGATGGAGCGCCAGATCTCCTCCTGGCGGGCTTTGTTGAGCCCGGCCGCCAGGCGGCGCCAGCAGATCCACCACTGCAGGCGCACCTTGGAGGACTTGGGGAACTGGATCCAGGCGCTGTAAAGCTCGGCCGTCTGCTCCACGCGCCAGTCGTCCAGCGGCAGTCCCAGGCCGGGACGCAGGCACCAGCCGACCAGGTAGAGCCAGTAGGTCTCATGCTCGGCGTCGGCGCGGCGGCGGCGGCGCTGCTCGAAGACCGGATCCCAGACCGCCCGCAGCAGGGCCGAGGTCCACTCGCCGCGGGCCTGGCGCAAGTGGGTCTCCAGGCGGTTGGGCAGGTTTTTGGGCCGGGGGGTATCGTGGCGCAGGGCCCCCGGGCGGGCCTCGAAGGCTTCGCGGATCAGCTCGCGGGCCGAATCCACCGCTTCGGCGGGCACTCCCAGACCGGTGGACTCCAGGCGCCCTCCGCGCAGGCTGAAGGCCAGACGGTGGCGAGCCTCCTGGCTCTTGAGATAGAGCTCGAGGGTGCCCACCTCGGTCACCATCGCGGACAGCGTGACGGGGATTTCGCGGGCCGCCCCCCCGGTGTGGATCACGGTCTCCATCGGGGGCAGGGGGGTGAGGTCCTCGGCGTTGTTGCCCACCAGCTTGCCCGGGGCGTCCAGGGGGCGCAGGGACGAGGTATAGACGGGGAAGCGCACGGGGGCGTCCACGGTCAGCTTGAGCACCGGCTCCTTGAGGCGCACCTCGCTGCCTTCGCTGGCGTTGCGAGGGATGACGCAAAGGGCCATCTCCTGGCCCACGCCCACGTAGAACGAGCGGGCCACGCCGCCCTGGATGTGGGCCCGCCCCTTCTTGCGAAGCCAGGCGTAGTGGGCTGCCCCGCGGGCCACGGCCAGATCCGACTCGGGGTTCTCGAGCTCGGTGACCGGCGAGCCCTTCCAGGCGCTGAGGATGTCCAGCAGGCGCCTTCGGAGAGCCGGCGGGCGGCAGGCGCCGCCGTTGAACAGCACCCTCCCGGGGATCTCGGCCTGGTTGGCCTTGAGGAAGGCGCTCAGGTGGCGCGGCAGGGCAGGATCGGCGGCGTAAGGCAGGCCCCACTCGCGAAGGCCGGTGCGGGTATCCTCCACCAGGGGCTCGTGGTAGTCCACCACCGGGAAAAAGCCGTCCAGCACCAGCTCTTCCACGTCGGCTCGCTCGAGCTCGGCGGTGAGCACGCTCTGGAGCAGCTTGGCGCCGCTGCCAGGGACGGTGATCCGGGCCCTGGTGGGGGGATCCTCCCCCAGCAAAAGCTCTTTGACTCGACGGCACTCGTTTCTCAGCACGCCCCACTGCAACAGGTCCAGCTTGGCGGCCAGCAGGGGCTCGACGGCGTAAGAAAGCGCGATGTCCAGGTTGTCGCCGCCGAGCAGGAGATGATCCCCCACCGCCACCCGCTCAAGCCCCCCCGGGCCGCTCTTGATGAGGGTGAAGTCGGTGGTTCCGCCGCCGATGTCGCACACCAGGATCAACTCGTCCTCGGGGGGCTTTTGCCCGCGCGAGAGCCAGGCGTAGAAGGCGGCCTGGGGCTCTTCCAGCAGCAGCAGGTGCTCCAGGCCCGCCTGGCGAGCGGCCTCCAGGGTCAACTCGCGGGCCAGCTCGTCGAAGCTGGCGGGCACGGTTAGCACGATGGACTGTAGGCCCAGCGGGGAATCAGGGTCGTGATGGTCCCAGGAGCGGCGCAGGTGCTCGAGGTAGCGGGCCGAGGCCTGCACCGGGGAAAGACGGGGCACCTCGGGGGGCGAGCCCCATGGCAGCAGGGCCTCGGTCGGATCGGCCTGGCGGTAGGCCAGCCAGGACTTGGCGCTGACCACCTGGCGGGCGGGCACGCGGGCTCCCTGGGTGCGGGCGAGCTCGCCCACCACGAAGTCCTGCTCGGCGGCCCAGGGCAGACTGAGCGCCCCCGGGGGCAGCTCGTGGGCTCCGGGCAGGTAGGTGAAAGAGGGCAACAGGTTGCGCTCGGCCACCTCGGTCTCGGACACGCGCTGCAGGATGGGGACGGTCTCGAGCTTGCCGGTGGCGGCGTCCACGCGGCACACGGCCGAGTTGGAGGTGCCCAGATCGATGCCTACCAGGTAGCGCCGCATGGGCGGGTGTTACGACCCCCGCCGCGCCGCCCCTTTTCGATAGTTTTTCAGAAACGGGGGGTAGAGTGGTGACAAGAACACCTGTTTTGGAGGATGCATGCTCAACGTCTTCAACGCTCCCCAGGCCGCCGCTCGCGCGCGTGTGGAGTGGAGCGTGGACCTGGGCAAGACGCTGTACGGCAAGCCCGCCCTGACCGAGGACGAGGTGGTGCTGGGCAGCTTCGACGACGCGCGCTGCCAGATTCACCGGATCGACCAGAAAACGGGCTCCACCCTGAGCACGGTCAACGTGCACCACCAGGGGACGCTGGAAGGCCAGCTCGACGGATCGCCCATCGTGCGCACCGTGGAGGGCTCGCTGGCGGGCACCGACCCGGCCACTGGAGAGCGGCGCTGGATCTATTCGCCCAACGGCTACCCGGGAGCCCTGGCCATCTCCGAGGACACGATGATCGTGGGCGGGCGCAACTCGCTCACCTGGATCAAGCCCGAGGGGGAAATGATCGACCTGGCCCACAACCTGCCCGTCAAGAACGCCACTGGCCTCACGATTACGCCCGAAGGGGGCGTGCTGGCCCAGACCCAGGAAGGCAAGCTGTACAACATCTCCCCTGTTGGGACGCTGACCTGGTCGTCCCGGGTGGAAGCGGGCGGGCCCCAGCACCAGCCGGTGCTGGGGCCGGACGGCACGGTTTACTCGGTGGGGTTCGGGGGCACTCTGACGGCGCTGGACCCGTCCGGGGCGACCCGCTGGCAGTTCAAAGCCGGCCAGCCCTACGTGAACACCCCTGCCCCCGGCGAGAACGGCGAGGTGGTGGCCAGCACCTACAAGGGTCAGGTCAGCTCGATCGATGTCCGTACCGGGGCAGTGCGCTGGAGCCAGGACGCGGGCAAGCAGGTCACCAAGACCTTCGTGCATGAAGACGGCACGGTGTTCGTGCACCACCGCGACGGCCTGAAGGCGTTGGACGGCGAATCGGGCCAGGTGATGCAAGAGATCTCGCTGCCCGAGGGAGAAGTCAACCAGGCTCCCGACGGCAACCTGGTGCTGACCACCAAACAGGGGAACGTACAGCGCATCGTGCTGGAGTAGGCCCCATCTGGGCGTGAGGCGGCAGAACTGTGCCTCATGAGGCGCGTTTTCGTTGCCTCAAAGCTCAGCTCCGAACCAGTGAAGCAGGCAAGGGCGTCAGGCCACGCACAGGTGCTAAGCCGGCGTACGTCGGCCGATCAAGGCGTCTTCAGAGTGAATCGCTCGGTCGATACCGCCAAAGCTGGAGGGTGCTGACCGTCAGCTCCTCATGGAGGGCCGGGCTGGAGTGACCTGGAACTCCGCGCTACCGGAGTCGAGCTGGCCGCCCGGAACGCCTGGGACCGCCACCGAGATCTTGACCGGACCGATCGGAGCTCCCGGAGGGACGTTCGTCGCGATCGTGGTGTCGGTGGCATCGAGCGTGAACTTGCCTCCCCCCACGCCAATGTTGTCGAAGAGCACGTTGGACGCCCTTGAAGAGGCGCGGTCAGCGTCACAGGGTCGCCCACCGCGCCCGAGTCCGGACGAAACGACAGGGTTGGCACGGTCGTCGGAACGGGCTTGAACGTCGGCCTGAGCCGCATCATCGAGGACGGCCCCCTGACCTACCCCCCCGCACATCTGCGACTTGCTCTCGCGCGAGGCTCAGTCGAGGGGCACGGCCAGCGGCTGGCCTGCCTCGGCCGAGCCGGCGCGCGGGCCGGAGCGGGTCCAGACCACCCCGGTGACGCGAGCGAAATCACGCGACCGCTGACCGTCGAGCACCTGCTCCTCGACCAGGACCGTGCCGTTGGTTCGCCGAGCGCGGAAGAGGGTGCGGCGGAAGTCTCCCTTCTGGTATGCGAAGCCGTCGCCGGCGTCCCAGTAGAGCTCGCCTTCGGCCTGACCGTTGCCATCGAGGCAGATGCTCAAGGTGAGGGGCTCGAGCATGGGCTCCTCGGTGCTCTCCACCACGCGGCCGAGCGCGATCACGCTGCCAGGGCGTTGCAGCAGGCGGGCGTGGTAGGGTCCGTGGTCCCCCTCCACCAGGGTAATCTCACGCCAGCCGTCCGGCAGGGCGGGCTCGGTGGCCCAGCGGGGCACCACCATCAGGTCGGGGCCAAGCAGGAAGGCCTGCTGCTCGGTGCGCAGCCGCTCGCTCTTCGGGTCGGCGAAAAAGACCGGCAGCATGACCGGATCGCCCAGCCGCGAGGAGCGCTCGAAAAGGGTGTAGAGATAAGGCATCAGGCGGTAGCGGCGGCTGAGCGCGATGCGGGCGGCCTGCTCGACTTCGGGCCCGAAGGCCCAGGGCTCCTTGGGAGGAGTGTCCTTGCTCGAGTGGGCCCGACAGAAGGGGAAGAAGGCCCCGAAGCCGACCCAGTTGCCCCACAACTCCGGGGTAGCGGTGCCGCCGAAGCCGCCCAGGTCGGGGCCGTTGAAGGGCTGGCCAGACAGGCTGAGGCTCAGGCTCATGGGGACCGAGAGCTTGAGATGATCCCACTTGGAGACGTTGTCCCCGGTCCAGGTGGCGGCGTAGCGGTGGCCGCCCAGAAAGTTGGCCCGGGTGAGCACGAAGGGGCGTTTCTCGGGCCTGGCGGCCAGCAGGCCCTCGCGGGTGGCGCGGGCCATCAGCATGCCGTAGACATTGTGGTATTGCAGGTGGGGGCCGGGAGGCAGGCCGTCGCCGCCGCCGTGGCGGGCGTCCGGGGGCATGCTCTTGTCCACCGCCCCGGGCGGAAAGACGGCCGGCTCGTTCATGTCGTTCCACACGCCGTCCACGCCCTGGGCCAGGAAGTCTTTGTAGAGCCCGGCCCACCAGCGGCGCACGTCGGGTCGGGTGAAGTCGGGGAACTGGCACTCGCCCGGCCACACCTTGCCCACGTAAGGGGATCCGGCGCCGTCGCGCACCCAGACGGAGTGGTCGTCGCCCGAGTCGAAGATGGAGTAGCCCAATTCTTTCTTGACGCCCGGGTCGATCATCCAGATGCCCTTGAAGGCGTGCTGGTGGAGAAAATCGCTCAGGCCGCGGGGGTCGGGGAAGCCCTTGGGATCGAAGGTGAAGACCCGGTAGCCATCCATGTAGTCGATGTCCATCCAGATCACGTCGCAGGGGATGTCGCGCTGGCGAAGCTCGAGGGCGATGTCCTTGACCTGCTGGGCGGGAGCGTAGGAGTAGCGGCACTGCTGAAATCCCAGCGCCCAGCGCGGGGGAAGCGAGATGGTGCCGGTCAGCTCCGCCAGGCCGCGCAGCACGGCCTGCGGGCTCTTGCGATCGATCAGGTAGACGGCCAGTTGGGGGGCTCTGGTGGTGAAGTCGATGGCGTCGTCGGTGAGCTTGAGCTCGGAGCGCCAGGTGGTATCGAAGAGCACTCCAAAGGCGGTGCCATCGGGCCGCACACCCAGCACCCAGGGATGGGACTGGTACAGCCTGCGCCCTTCGTAGTCGGTGTAGCCGTAGTTGTCGTGGTTCCACAGCTCAATGGCGGTGCCGTTGCGGCGCAGGGGGCCGGTGACCTCGCCGGTGGCGTAGAGGTCGCTGGGCGGGATGGGGATCTGGACCTTGCCCGGGGTGAAGGCGGGCTTCAGGGGGAAGGCCCGGGGAACGGGTCCCCTGGCCTCGGGCTCTGTCTCCAGGGCCAGCGAGCGGGGCAGGGCGGCGCCCTCGGGGAAAGTGTAGCGGACGATCCCTCCGCCCACCAGCTCCTGGGGCCAGGCGGGCAGGGTGAGGAAGAAGAGTACGAAGAGCAATCGGCGCATGGGGCGCTGGGCTTCGGGGTGGGCGGGGGCGTCCCTCTCGACCACGCTGTCAGCGTGCCGGAGACCCCCGCATCGAAAGGTCCTGCGCCCAGCTCCCCTGCCGACCAGCCCGGGGGGCATACGCAGAAATTTCCCGGTACCGCCCTTATTCCGGCGTATACGCCGGAGCCAGCCCGGTACCGCCAAATTCCAGCGTAAACTCGATCCGACTGCTTGCGTCTGCTCGAGTTCGGGCGAGGTCTTCAGCCCGAGCTCTTGCCCTTGGACCCTCGGTCAGGAAGAAGAGCACGCGGTGCACGGGGCTCTATGACGGCCGTGCTGGTGGTCGTTTGCGCGCTCGCCCGGTTCGGAGGCGCCCCTCGCGGGAGAACGGATCGGCCGTCCGGACGAAATGCGGAGACCCGGGGTTCATCGTTGGATCGAGGAAATCTCTCTCGAGAGCATCCCCAGGCGCGGTCTGGGCACGAGCAGAGTGAATCTGTTGAGCGCAGGGCTCTTCGAGGGCTGATGCCCTTGGGGCGCGACACCACAACACGAACCGGAGGGTCTCCTCCGGGAGAACTCGAAACGCTTCTTCCGTGCTGGAGCAGGAGCTGATCGAGGCCATCGAATCCAACTCGCTCGCCAGAGTCCAGGAGCTGCTGGCGGCCGGGGCCAACCCCAACGCCCGCAAGGGGAAACGGAGCGCGCTCGAGCTGGTCCACCACCGCCGCGATGATCTGCTCTGCGCCCTTATCGAGGCGGGCGCGGACGGGCGCGGCCAGGGGCTGGTGTGGGCGGCCCGAACGGGGCGGCTGGCCACGGTCGAGGCCCTTATCGCTCAGGGGGCAGACGTCAACATGGTGGCGCCCTCGGGCACTCCCCTTCAGGTCGCCTGCGCTCTGGGCCACCTGGAGGTGGCCGAGCGGTTGCTGCGGGCCGGAGCCGATCCCGACGCCGGCAGCAGCATCTCCACTCCCCTCTTGTCGGCGCTCGATGGCGGTCACGACAGGCTGGCGCTGGCCCTGCTGGGGGCCGGGGCCAACCCGCGGCACACTCCCCGGTTTGGCAGGCTGCCGCCCCTGGTGCTGGCGGCCGAGCAGGGGCGCGACGAGGTGCTGCAGGCACTGCTCGAGGCCGGTGCCGATCCCGACGAGCCGGGCCCCCTGAAGACCGACCGGGTCAAGGCACCGCCGCTCCTGGCGGCAATTCTGGGCGGCCACGCGCGGGCGGTCCGGCGGCTCCTGGCTGCGGGAGCCCTGGTCGACAAGCGCGACAGCCAGGGTCGCGCCGCCTTCGAGCTGGCCAACACCGAGCTCCGCGCGCTGCTGGCCGAGTTCGGGGTGACCAGCGAGCGGCGCACCCCGGCCGAGCAGCTCCTTCTGGCCGCTCAGCAGGGGGAAGCCGCCACGCTACGCAGTTTGCTGGATGACGGAGCCCCGATCGAGGCGCGCGATCAGCGCCGGGCCACGCAGGGCTGGACGCCCCTGATGCTGGCCGCCCGGGGCGGTCACCGCGAAGCCGTGCAGACGCTGCTGCACGCAGGCGCCGACCCCGCGCTGCTGGACGGACCACCCGACAAAGCTGCCCGCTGGATCGGCCAGGAGGCTGGCGAGGACGCCCTGGCCGGGGTGTGCCTGGGCCGCCCGGCCCTGACCCGAGCCGTGGAGGGCGCTCACCTGGAGGTGGCGTGCGCCCTGCTCGAGGCCGGTGCGCCGGTGGAGGTCAAGGACGCGCTCGGCTGGACCCCGTTTCTGCTGGCCTGCCAGGCGGGCCACCTGGAGCTGGTGCGAGTGCTGGCCGAGAAGGGAGCCGACCTGAAGAAGAAGGGGCCCGGCGGCGCCACCGCTCTGGAGCTGGCCACGCACGGGGGACACCGGGCAGTGGTGGACTTCCTGCTGCAACGAAGCAAGGGCCGGCCCGCCGGGAGCGCCCTGGTGGCCGCCTGCGAGGTGGGGGACGGCCAGCTGGTCGAGCGGCTGTTGGCCGCCGGAGCCGATCCCAACCAGACCAGCCGCTCCAAGCAGACGCCGCTGGTGGCGGCGGTGAGCGCCTGCCGCTGGCATCCCCTGGAGGGAACGGCCCCGACCGGAGCCGTCGCCCGCTATTCCGAGCGGGGAGCCGAGGCTCTGCTCCCGCTGCCTGGCGAAACAGTCGTGCCGATCGTGGAGGCGTTGCTGCGGGCCGGGGCTGACCCTGGCCGGCCAGGGCTGATGGGGCCTCCCCTGATGGAGGCGGCCCGCTCTGGCCAGTTGGAGGCGGCCCGAAAGCTGGCTGCCGCCGGAGCCGATCCGGCTCAGGCTCACGAAGGCGCCACGGCCCTGTCGGTAGCCCGACTCTACGAAAGGCAAGAGATGGTGCGCTGGCTGGAGTCGCTGGGGGCGGCCGAGGCCCCCCCGTCCGAGCCTCTGGCGCCGAAGCGCGAGCCGCGCTCGGTGCCCGTGCCCAGCTTCAAGACCTCCAGAGCCTTCCGGGCCGCCCTGGGCGACCTGGCCGCGCGCTGCGGGAGCCAGCCCAGCGAGGAGGCCCCCGGCCTTTATCGGGTCCACGTCCAGACGCAATGCCTGCCGGAGCTGAAGCTGGAAGAGCTGCAAGGCGAGCTCTCCCCTCGGGGATGCTTCGTGTGCTGGGACTCGAGCCGCAAGAGCGCCCTCCTGGCCGCGGCCACGAAGGACCCCTTTGAGGTGATCGCGGCGGTGCAGACCGATGGGTGCAACTGCTCGCTGGGCACCGGCGACATCCTGGACTGGCTGCGAGAGCTCCAGGCCGAGCAGCCTTTCGTGTTGACCATGATCGCCCCTGACTCGCTGGGCGGGCGCTTCCTCGAGCCGGTGCGCGACCCGAAGGGCCTGGCCAGGCGGATGTATGCGTTCTGCCCCGACATCGTGGACCAGGGCTGCGGCACGGTCCAAGAGCTGGCTCGCCAGCTCAAGAAGAGCGACCAGCTCTTTTTCTGGTGGGATTGACCTGCTCGGGCCGGGCCAGGCAGCCACCGCTGCCGGTTTCGCTCGTGAAGGGCTGAGCGACCGGCCAGCGCGAACGCCTCTTTGATGAGCGGGGAAGAGCAGCTGAAAGAAGCCCTGGCCGCGGCCAAACGCGTGCTGGTCTTCACCGGCGCGGGCATCTCCACCGGCTCGGGCATCCCCGACTTTCGCGGCCCCCAGGGAGTTTGGAAGCGGCGCCAGCCGGTCTACTTCGATGAGTTTCTGGCCAGCGAGGCCAGGCGGATCGAGCACTGGGATTACAAGCTCGAGGGCTGGGATGAGTTCCGCCTGGCCGAGCCCAACCCCGCCCACCGGGCCCTGGTCAAGCTGGAGGACGACGGCCGGCTGCTCTTGCTGGTGACCCAGAACATCGACGGTTTGCACCACAAGGCGGGCAACACCAGGGTGGTCGAGCTGCACGGGACCAACCGCCTGGTCGAGTGCCTCTCCTGCGGCCAGCGAAGCGACCCGGCCCCGGCCTTCGAGCACTTTCGGGCCAAACGCACCTGTCCACTCTGCCCGGCCTGCGGCGGGTTGCTCAAGACGGCCACCATCTCGTTCGGCCAGGCCATGCCGAGGGAGCTGATGGAGAGGTCGCTGGAGGCCGCCCGCCAGGCAGACCTGGTCCTGGCGCTGGGTTCGAGCTTGCAGGTCGAGCCTGCCGCCTCGGTGCCCCGGGAGGGCCACCGCAACGGAGCCACCTACGCCATCATCAACCAGGGCCCCACGGCCCACGACAGCCTGGCCCACATCCGCCTGGAGGGGGACCTGTGCCAGTTGTTGCCTGCTTTGCTCGGTTGATAGACCTTCCCAGGACGCTCGCTGCGCCGGCTTGTCTTGAGACTGCCGGCCCGACCACAGGACGCTGGGGACAGCCTCACGAGCGGCGCTCGCCCTGGGAGCCTCCCGAAGCACGATACCTCACCGGGGCAGTGAGCTGACCAGGCACGTGTGGATGCCCTCTGCACCGGCCGACCGGCAGGGTCCCCCGCCCGCACGAGAGAACAGGCCGGCCATGGATCACAGACGCTGCCCGCGGGACAACTTTCCGCTCACCCCGACCCGTTTTCTGAATCTGCTCATGGATGCTTGTCCTCAGTGCGATGGAACCTGGCTCGACCGGGGCGAGCTGGCCCAGATTCTGGGAACGCGCTACGATGTGGACCCGCGGCACGGGCTACAAGAGGACGACCCACGCGGCCAGGTGGCCTGCCCGGGCTGCGGTACGCGTATGGTGGCGCGCTGGTTCTCGCCCCACAAGCGAGTCAAGGTAGACCGCTGCCCGGCCTGCTTTGGAGTCTGGCTTGACAGCCACGAGCTCCAGGAGATCCTCAAGGAGAGCTATCAGGAAAAGCATGAGCCCCAGGTCGCGGTGACGGGGAAGGGCAAGCGCTACCATCGCCCGGATTGTCGCCTGCTGCCCGAGTCGGGGGTCGAGACGATTCTGGCTTCCCAGGCCCTCGAGCGCGGGCTGACCGCCTGTCGCACCTGCCAGCCCTGATCAGGGCAAAAGATGTGAGTTCCCTGTCGAGGTTGGTCGAGGTGGTGCGGCTGCTGGCCGAGTCGCAGGAGCTGCAGCCGCTGCTGGCTTCCATCGAGAAGGCGGCTCACAGCCTGCTGACCTGCCAGCGGGCTCAGATCCTGCAGTATGATGCCGGGTCGGAGGAGTTCTTCCAGAAGGAGATTCGCGTCAGCGCCCGCATCGGCGCTTCGGCCCGCGCGGCGGTGACCCAGAGGGTGATCCACGTGGACCATCACTTGCAAGGGGAGACCCTGGTGGTGCCGCTGATCGCCCCCGAGGGCGAGCTGATGGGGGTGCTGCACATCCAGGGGGCGGGCCGCTTCACCCAGGAGGAAGACGATCTGGCCCTGATGCTGGGCTCGCTGGCGGCCATCGCCCTCAAGCGCCAGGGTCTGCTGGACGCCCTGGCTGAGAAGCGCCGCCTGGAGCGCGAGCTGCAGCTGGCCCGGGAGCTTGTGGAGCCGCCCGCAACCCTGAACGTGCCCGGGTTCGATCTGGCGGGCGCCTTCCATCCCGCTCGTACTGTGGGGGGAGACTGCTACGACTTCGTGCCTCTGGGTCCGGGCAGCCTGGCCTTCCTGGTGGCCGACGCCAGCGGTCACGGGCTGGATAGCGCCCTGCTGGTCTCGCGCTGTCGCTCCTACTTTCGGGCCCTGGCCAGCCCCCGGGAAAGCCTGGAGACGATGGCCCGGCGGATGAACGCGCTCCTGGTCAGCGACTCGCGCCAGGGAGAACGCTTCGTGGCCGCCAGCCTGGGACGCCTGAGCTGTGCCAGCGGGCAGTTGGAGGTGATCGGAGCGGGTCAGGCGCCCTGTCTTCTCCTGGCTTCAGGCGAAGTGAGCCTGGTGCCCACCAGCTGTCCGCCGCTGGGGGTGCTCAAAGAAATCGAGCTGGAAGCACAGAAGATCGAGCTGGCTGCCGGCGACCTGGCCTTCTTCTTCACCGACGGGCTGCCGGAGTGGCGCAACCCAAAAGGCGCGCTCCTGGGCGAGGACCGTCTGGGGGAGGCCCTGGCGAGGCTCCGCCGCCACCCCCTGCCCGAGTTGCTTGAGAGGATTTACCGGGAGGCCGAAAGCTTCAGTCAGGGTCAGCCGCAGGACGATGACGTGACCTGCCTGGCCATCCGACGTCAGAGCGGGTAGCGCGACGCCGGCGGCCAGGAGGCCCCTCTGAGGCTCATTCCCTGTCCGCACGGGCAGGAGCCCGGCAACGGGCGTGGTAACCCTGGACAGCTTCGTTGGGAGGACATCCATGACTGTGCAAACCCCAGGCAAGACCCGCACCGAGACCGATAGCATGGGCGCCATGGAGGTGCCCCACGACCGCTACTGGGGGGCGCAGACCCAGCGTTCGCTGCACTACTTCGACATCGGCTTCGATCGGCTGCCGCGCGAGATGGTGCGGGCTCTGGGCGTTCTCAAGCGGGCCGCGGCCGAGGTCAACCGCGACCTGGGCCTGCTCGCTCCCGAGCTGGCCGAGGCCGTCTGCAAAGCTGCCAGCGAGGTCATCGACGGCCAGCACGACGACCACTTCCCCCTGCGCGTCTGGCAGACCGGCAGTGGCACCCAGAGCAACATGAACGCCAACGAGGTGATCGCCAACCGGGCCATCGAGATCCTGGGCGGACAGGTCGGTTCCAAGAAGCCAGTCCACCCCAACGACCACGTCAACATGTCCCAGTCGAGCAACGACACCTACCCCACCGCCATGCACATCGCAGCGGTGGAAGAGCTGCACCGCCACCTGATCCCCCGCCTGGCCCAGCTGCGCGACTCACTCAAGAAGAAGGCAACCGAGTTCGACAGCGTCATCAAGATCGGACGCACCCACCTGATGGATGCGGTGCCGCTCACCATGGGCCAGGAGTTCGGCGGCTATGTGGCGATGCTCGATCAGGACCTGGAGCGCATCCACATGGTGCTGCCCCACCTCTACCAGCTCGCGCTGGGAGGCACGGCCGTGGGCACAGGCCTGAATACCCACCCCGACTTTGCCGAGAAGTCCGCCTCTCGCATCGCCGAGCTGACAGGGCTGCCATTCGTTTCAGCCCCGAACAAGTTCGCCGCCCTGGCCGGGCACGATGCCCTGGTGATGGCCAGCGGTGCCCTCAAGACGCTGGCCTGCTCGCTCATGAAGATCGCCAACGACGTGCGCTGGATGGGATCAGGCCCACGCTGCGGCCTGGCCGAGCTCTCCCTGCCCGAGAACGAGCCGGGCTCGTCCATCATGCCCGGCAAGGTGAACCCCACCCAGAGCGAGTCGCTCACCATGGTCTGCGTTCAGGTCATGGGCAACGACACCGCCATCGGTATCGCGGGCAGCCAGGGCAATTTTGAGCTGAACGTCTTCAAACCGCTGATCATCCACAACTTCCTGCACTCGGTGCGACTGCTCTCCTCGGGCTGCCGCAGCTTCGCCGAGCACTGCGTGGACGGCCTGGTGCTCAACGAGCGCCAGGTGGAAGGCTATGTGGAGCGCTCGCTGATGCTGGTGACCGCCCTCTCGCCCCGCATCGGCTATGACAATGCCGCCAAGGTGGCCCACAAGGCCCACGTCGAGCACAAGACGCTGCGCGAAGTCGCCGCGGAGATGGGCTTGCTGACCGCCGAGGAGTTCGACCAGCTCGTGCGACCCGAGAAGATGCTCGGACCCTCGAAGTAGGACGCGTCGCTTCCTGGCATTCGTAAGTTGAATCGGCCACCCCGAACACTTGCTCGGCCTACCGATCTCGATCTTTTTGAAGGGGCTGAGCCTCGCCAGGTTTTGTTCGATATCTGAACCGGCGGTCCGCCGGTCTGGATCTCGAGGAAGAGGACGAGCCACCTCGACTGGCTCTTGTGCGATTGTTGAACCGGCGCCCGGTCCGCCGGCAGGTCTTCAAGGCAGAACCAGCGCCGGGGTTCTCCGCGCCTGTAGCTCGGCCTCCATCTCGACGGTCCTGGCCGTGAGCGTCCGGCAATCCGGCTTTGCCTGTTGCCAAGGAACCGGCGCTCGGTTCGTCTAAACCCGCGGAGTGCGCTTCTTGTTGTTGGCCTGCGTCCTCTGTCTGGCCGCGATCCCGGTCCCGTCGCTGGTGGTGCAGGAACAGACGTTGCGCTATCAGACCTCGGCCCCGGCCGTGCTCGAGCGCTCGACGGCCGATCTGTCCCGCCACCTCGTGGTAGACGACCGCTGGCCGGTCCTGCGACTTCATCTACCGGGCACGCAAGGCGAGGTCATCGATACCCGGCGAGCCGACAACACGACGTATTTCTACCGCTTGCGCGAGGGGGACCAGGTTTCGGACACGGTACGCGTTGACACTCCGGATCGCCCTCTGCCACCGCTGGTCAGGCCCGACATCCTGATCGACAAGGTCAACTATTACCTCGAGGTGCGGGACGCGGGCGTGCCGGTCAAGCGCTATCCCATCTCGATGGGCCCGAAGAGCGGGCGAAAGGTGTGCCTGGACCGCTCTTCGACTCCGGAGGGGCGCTACCGGATCACAGGCCTGCAGTACGAGTCGGACTATTATTTGGCTTACAATCTGAACTATCCGACGGCGGTGGACAGGGCGCGCTATCTGTTCTACCGCAAGCATGGCCTCTTGCCCGAGCCGGATCGGCCGATCGGCGGCTCCATCCAGATCCACGGCCAGGGCGACTGGTACGAGTGGAACTGGAACCTGAGCAGCAACTGGACCTGGGGCTGCGTGGCGATGCGTGACAGAGATCTGGACGAGCTCCTGGCCCAACCCGGCCTGGGCAAGGGGACGCCCGTTACGATCGTGGGCTGGGAGCTGACCCGCGAGGACCTCCTGGCCATCGACCGGGCCGACCACCGCGCCGTGGCGCGCGCCCTGCAGGTGGCGCTGGGACCATCGGCCCGTTGCGACGCGGAGTGGCTGGGGCGGTTTCAGCAAGAACACGGCCTGCCCATCACCTGCCAGCCGGACGCGCGCACGCTGCGGGCCCTGGGGTTGATTGACTGACGCGCCTGCAGGCTCTGCTGCTATTACCCCAGCCCGAAACTCGAAACCGTCTGGCTCAGGAGGCAGAGGGTGCTCATCGAAGTCAGAGCAAAGACCCGGCCAGAGAGCGCTGAAATCAACTCGAGGCCCTGTGCGCCGACTCCGAACCGGGCGCGCGAGCCTCGTAGCTGGCTCGATGCCTGGGCCGTGCATCCATCCAGCTCCGGCTCAACCCTTCCACCAGCGGCGAAATTCCTCCAAAAAGGCGTCCGAGAAGCGCCGGGCGCTGGGGCCGTCGAGGTGGACGGGATCGCCGGTGGTCAGGCCCTCCAGGCGGGGGGCAAGCAGGGGGACGTCGAGCTCGGCGGCGAGCTCGCTCAGATCCTCCAGGGCGTAGTCCCCTCCGGCCACGGCCGTGAAGACCACCTGCACCCCGCGCTCGCGCATGCGGGCCACGAACTCTCGTGCTCTGATGCGCTCCGGGGCGGGCATTCGGGCGGTGGGCTCGACCACCGGCAAACGCTCCTCCGGGTGCTGCACCACGATCCAGCCGCCATTTCGGTAGTTGCGGTAGATGACAGAGATGGTCTGGTGGCCGAAAATCTCGAACTCGGGGATGTAGCGGTGCAGGTGGTTGCGGCTCCACCACGAGAGGCGGTCCTCGCGCAGCTGGCGCCAGGCCTCCCACTGCGACAGACCCTCGGCCTGAAGGATCTCCTGGCTGACGAAGTCGGTGAAAAAGACGTTGTCCACCGCCACCACCAGCACCCGGGGACGAAGGTCGTAGCGCTGGATCAGCTTCTCGGCCATGGCCATGCCCGAGCGGGGGAAGCCGAGGGCGTAGGTCTTGAGGCCGGTGGCCTGCTCGAAGCGGGCCACGAAGTCGTCGCGGAAGGAGAATCCAGCCCGGCTGCTGCCTACGAAGATCACCCGGGCCTGGCGCATGGGCTGCACGACCCCCTCCAGGCCGTGCAGGTAGACCAGGAAGTCGCTGATGGCGTGGCCGGCGTGGCTCTGGCGGGGCAGCTCGTCGGCCCGGGTGAAGAGCCAGCCCTTCAGACCCGGCAGCGTGTCGTAGCAGACCTGGCCGACGCCCGCAGTGAGGCCAAAGCCGACCAGGCCCACCAGCACGATAAGCAGGTTGGTCTTCCAGGTGAGCTTAGAACTGGAAGTAGAGGAAGGCATCCGATTGGCCTCTCAAGGTCAGGATGGCGTACAGCATGATACCGCACAGAAAGGCTTTCTCGTACTTGCCGGCCGGGTGGCTCAGGCCGGCCTCGATCAGGGCCGCCCGCAGGTGCATCAGCACGATGGGCAGCAGGAAGCTCATGGCGATGATCAGCTCACCCCAGCCGACCCAGGGGGTCTTGAAGACGGCCAGGTTGCCCAGCAGCTGCAGGGCCTCGCTCACGCTGGTGGCTCGAAAGAAGACCCAGGTCAGCAGGATGTAGGCCTGCACCACCAGGTAGTAGGCCAGGCGAGCCAGCCGGGAGCGGCCCGGGCGATTCAGCCCCAGGGCCCGCTCCACCGCCAAGCCCACCCCGTGCAGCAGGCCCCACATCACGAAGGTCCAGGCGGCGCCGTGCCACAGGCCACCCAACAGCATGGTCAGCATCAGGTTGCGATAGGTCTGCCAGCTGCCGTGCCGATTGCCGCCCAGGGGGATGTAGAGATAGTTGCGCAGCCAGCGCGAGAGCGAGATGTGCCAGCGGGTCCAGAACTCTTGCAGGCTCTGGGAGATGTAGGGCTCGCGGAAGTTGATGATGAGGCGAAAGCCCAGCAGATAGGCGGCCCCGCGTGCGATGTTGGTGTAGCCGGCAAAGTCGGCGAAGATCTGGCCCCCGAACAGGGCCGCCGAGCAGAAGGCCATGGCTGCGTCCCCGTTGGGACCGGCCGCCACCGGCCAGTGCACGTCCACGGCCGGAGCCAGGTTGTCGGCCACCACCATCTTGAGGAAGAAACCCGAGATCATCAGGTAGACGCCGTGCCAGAAAGTGACCCAGTGCAGCCGGCGCACGCGGTGGATCTGGTAGACGAAGTCGCGGGCCGTGGCGATGGGGCCGGCCACCAGCTGGGGGAAGAAGATCACGAACATCAGGTAGTCGTCAAAGCGCCTGATGCGGGTGATGGAACCGCGGTAGACGTCGATGACGTAGCTCATGGAGTGGAAAGTGTAAAACGAGATGCCCAGGGGCAGGATCAGGTTGAACCGGGGCACGTCTTGCTCGGGGACTCCCAGCAGCCAGCCCAGGCTTGCCAGGGCAAAGTCGAGGTATTTGAACACAAACAAAAGACCGAGGTTGAGGGTCAGAGAGATGATCAGGTAGAGGCGGCGGCGCTCGTAGACGGCCTGGGCGGCGATGAGCAGGCCCGAGACATAGTCCATCAGCACGCTGGCCAGCAGCACCAGCAGGTAAGCCGGCACCTCCCAGCTGTAGAAGATGACGCTCAGGAACAGAATCAGGCCCAGGTAGGTGGGCTCGGTCTTCCTGCGGCCGACCGTGAGCCGGGCCAGGAACGCGACCGAGAAGAGGATGACGAAGGAGAAGGAGATGAAAGTCACGGGGAGGCTTGCGGGCGATTCGGCTCGCTCGAGGACGATCCTGCGCCACTGATCAGTGCCGGGCCAGGTGGAGATTTCTGCGTGATGACAACGGCGAGGAGGAGGGGGTTAAGATATTCGACCTGGTGCTGCGCAGCCAGGAGCGGGGATTGGAGCGCTTCCAGTGCGCCTTCGAAAAGTGCCTGGCGGGGCCTTCCCCCTGACAGCGCCAAGGCGGCTCTCGAGTCGGCCTTCATCAACCGCAACCTTAAAGACGGCGGCGATGTTCCAGCCTGCGCAGCTCCGCGTCCTCAGCGCTTTCCGGCTCTTTGCCCTCGCGCGTGCCGCTTCATTGGCAACTGACAAGCTCTTCCGACTCCTCCCGACAGACCCATTCCCCAAGAGGACCGGGCCAGGCCTGCGAGTAACTCTCCGGGATGAAGACTCTCATGACCCTCCTGGCTCTCTTGCTGCTGACCGCAGGATGCAGCTCCTCCACCTCCAGCTCTGAAGGGTCCCGGGATGAACGGGTCGATATCCGAGCTGGCTCGGTGCGGGCCCAGGATAACGCTGATGGCGACCGGGTCGACATCCGAACCGGATCCGACGGGGTATCTGTGCGGACCCAGGATGGCGCCGATGGCGACCTGGTCGATGTCCGAACCGGCTCCGACGGAGACCAGTCGGTGACGGGCGGAGGCGCTCGGGTGCAGGTCAATCAGGACGGGGTGCAGGTGGAGGGTGGCTCGGCCCGGGTACGAACCGGTCCGGGAGGCGTGTCCATCAATGCCGGCGGCACCAGCGTCAACCTGGGTGAGGGCGGGATCGGGGTGAACGTTCCCGGGGCCCGGGTTGACCTGGGCCAGGAAAGCCTGGGGGTGAACGTCGACATTCCGGGGGTCGATGTGGACCTGAATGGAGTGGATGGAGCCAGCGTGCTGGTGGATACCGATCTGGTCGCCGTCGAGCTGCCCGAGATCGATATCCCTGGCGTGGTGGTGAAAGAGGGGCCCAAGAAGGTGGTTTACGCGGTATCGGGGGACGTGCTGTTCGACTTCGACAGCGCGGAGATCCGTCCCAGCGCCGAGCAGGCTCTGGCGCAGATCGCCGAGTCGATGAGCGAGCGTTATCCGGACAAGAGAATCCGGATCGAAGGCCACACCGATAACAAAGGCAGCGACTCCTACAACCTCAAGCTCTCCAAGCGCCGCGCCGAGGCCGTGCGCGCGTGGCTGGAGGGCGAAGGGGGATGGAACGCAGAGCAGGCCCAGGTGGTGGGCCTGGGTGAGACCCATCCGGTGGCCCGGAACCAGCGAACGGATGGGCGTGATGATCCGGCCGGACGGCAGCTGAACCGACGGGTCGAGATCGTGGTCCTCAAGTGAGGTCCTCGCTGCCATCCTCGCGCCACTGACGGGCGGCCTCGACCAGGGTCTCGCGCAGTCCGCCCTTCAGCTCGATCTCCACGAAGTCGAGCCCGTCAAGCACCCAGCTGGCCAGTCGCCCGAGGCACAGGTGGTAGTAAACGTGGCGTCCGTCGCGTCGCTCCTCCACCAGGCGGTGGGCCCGCATCAGACCCAGGTGCTGCGAGACACGGGGACGGCTGATGCCCACCAGCGCCTGCAAAGTTCCCACGTCTTTCTCGCCGTGGCGCAGCTCTTCCACGATGCGAATTCGATCAGGGTTGGAGAGCACCCCGAACAGATTGGCGAGCTCGCGTGCCGCGACTCTTCTTGCTGGCATAAGTATATAATTTCGCACTTATGCAAGAATCTCCTGCGTCGCTCGCGAATCAGGGTGGCGGAGTCGAACTGACCCCTTCCAACGGCACCCGAAAGCTGAAGCGCGAGCCATTGCCCGGGATGCTGTGGAGCTGCACCCTGCCCCCGTGCGCTTCCACCAGCGCCTTCACGATGGGAAGTCCCAGCCCTGTGCCTCCCGTAGCCCGACTGCGACTCGCGTCGAGCCGCACGAAACGCTCGAAGATGGCTTCTTGCTGAGCGAGAGCAATGCCGGGACCGTCATCCTCCACCTCCAGGAACGCCCAGCCAGGCTTCTCGTAGACGCGCACGCGCACCGCGCCCGGGGAATAGCGCAGGGCATTCTCGACCAGGTTCGAGGCAGCTTGCAGCAGGCGCTCGCGGTCGCCCTGAAGGCAAACCGCCGCCGGGCTGTGAAACTCCAACGTGCGATCAGGATGGCTTCGCCGACTGCGCTCTACCAGCTCCTGGGCCAGCACGTCCAGCCTTACCGGCTCGGATCGCATGGGCAGCTTCTGGTCGGCCCAGCTGAGAGCCAGCAGGTCCTCCACCAGACGGGTCATGCGCTCCACCTCTCGGGCCATTTCCTCGGCCACCTCCTGGCGCACGTCGCTCGGGAGCTCACGGGCCAACAGGTCGATGTCGGTGCGGATCACCGTCAGGGGATTGCGCAACTCGTGCGAGGTATCAGCCAGCAGGCGCTGCTGGCTCTCGAGCAGGCCCTGCACCCGCGCCAGCAGAAGGTTGAGCAGTCGGGCCACCGAGCCGACCGCGTCCTGGGGCGGACTCGACTCCGGCACGCGACGCGAGAAGTCGCCCGTCTCCAGGATGTCCCGGGCCACCTGGGCCAGTCGCTTCAAGGGACGCAGACCCTGCCGCAGCACCGCCCAGGTGGAGGCCAGGGCCAGCACCAGCCCGGCCAGGCTGGCCAGGAGCAGACCGGTGACCGAGCGTTTCAAGCCTTCGTGAGCCAGGTGCAGCGACTCGCCCACCTTCAGGAAGCCTGTTCCTTCCCGCAAGGTGATGGGACGCACCAGCATTCGCACCGGGGTGCCGCGCAACTGGCTGGTGAAGGTCGCGCCGACCGGCTCGGCGGGCAATGGCTCCAGCTCGAGCCCCGAGGAGGCCAGGCGCACGCGACCATGTTCGTCCACCAGTTGGAAGAACACCTCGGGGTCGTAACTGCCCGGGGGGGTCTCAAAGGATCCTATCTCGCGGGCCAGGACCTGAGCGCGCAGGTCGAGAGTCTCGTCCACTTCGGCCACGACCGCCTGGCGCAAAGCCCGGTAGTGAGCCAGGGTGACCAGCGCAAATGCCAACGTCAAAACCAGTCCCAGCACCAGGGTGAGGCGCTGCCTCAGAGTCAAGGATGCTCGCGCAGGGCGTAACCGAAGCCCCGCACCGTCTGGATCAGACGGCTGGTCCCTCCGGCCTCGGTCTTCTCCCGGATCTTCTTCACATTGACATCCACGATGTTGGATTCACCCATGTGGTCGAATCCCCAGACGGCCTCGAAAAGCGCCTCGCGGCTGAGCACCTGACGCGGGTGACGCATGAAGTGCTCGAGCAGCTGATACTCCCGGGGCGTGAGCGCGATGGGCTGGCCGTTGCGAGTCACCGTCATGGCCGCCTGGTTGAGCACCAGATCCTCAAAACGCAGCACCGCCTCGGGATCTTGCGAGGGGGCCCAGGAGGCACGCCGCAACAGGGCCCGCATCCGGGCCAGCAGCTCCTCGATGGCGAAAGGCTTGATCAGATAGTCGTCGGCCCCACTCTGCAGCCCGGCCACCCGGTCCTCCACCCGATCGCGGGCCGTCAGCATCAGCAGGGGGACCTGGGAGCGCTCGCGGATCCACTCGGCCACCTGCAGGCCGTCCATCCCCGGCAACCCGACATCCAGGATGACCAGGTCGGGCTGCAGGGCCTCGAACTGCTCACACCCCGCCAGGCCATTGCTGGCCGTTTCTACCCCATAACCCTCGAAGGCCAGGCGGCGCCGCACCGAGGAGAGCACAGCGGGATCGTCTTCGATCAGCAAGATCAGGTCACGGTCACGTTCGGGCACGGCTCAAGTGTTCTGACTCCACCCGGGGGGTTCCTCGCAGGCTTATGCAGAACCGCCTGTCAGGCGACCAGCGGCGGCGACTCCAGGCGCGCTCGACGTCGACGGGGAAACAGAGCTATCAGCCAGCCAGATCCTCGCGTGCGCGGTAAGCTCCAGCCGCCTCGGGCTTATCGGGAAGCTTTGCGGTAGGGGGCTTGGAGGGGAAAATCTTTGGAGGTCGCCCGGGGGCCGGCTCCCACCGCGTGCCATTCCTGGGCCCCCGCGGCAAACCCGTCCTCTGCTCTTCATCCGATCTTCATCCTCCTGGCAGGGCATTTTCACGAAGACATGTGAGTATGTATGCACGGATTAAGATGTGTAGGACGGAATCAATGCAACTCTTGAGCTCTTCGGCCCCCCGAGGGCCGCACCCCAAGGACTACCTGGCCTCACTGGTGGTCTTTCTGGTGGCGCTGCCTCTGTGCCTGGGTATTGCCATCGCCAGCGGCCTCCCTCCGGCGGCGGGCCTGATCACCGGCATCATCGGAGGACTGGTGGTCGGATTCCTGGCCGGCTCTCCCCTTCAGGTCAGCGGACCGGCTGCGGGGCTGGCCGTCATCGTGTGGGAGCTGGTCCATCGCCACGGGACCGGGGCCCTGGCCCTCATCATCCTGCTGGCCGGCCTGATCCAGCTGTTGGCTGGCCTGTTGAAGCTGGGACGCTGGTTCCAGGCGGTCTCGCCCTCGGTGATCGGGGGAATGCTGGGGGGAATTGGCGTGCTCATCTTCGCCAGCCAGTTCCACGTCATGGTGGATGACAAGCCGCGCGGCTCGGGACTGGCGAACCTGGCCTCCATCCCCGAAGCCATCTCCAAGGGGGTCTTCCCCATGGACGGCACCAGTCACCACCTGGCCGCCATGCTCGGCCTGCTTACCCTGACGGTTCTGGTTGTCTGGAACCGCTTTCACGGCCTCTCCCGGTCGGTGCCCGCTCCCCTGGCCGCCGTGGTCGTCGCCACCCTGGCCGCCGCGTTCCTGGGACTGGACGTACGCACCGTGGAGGTGCCCGCCAATCTCACCCAGAGCTTCGTTTTCCCCAGCTGGACTCTGTTGGCCAGTCAAGAGATCTGGCTGGAAGCACTGGCTCTGGCTTTCATCGCCAGCGCCGAGACGCTGCTGTGCGCGGCCGCGGTGGACCAGATGCACAGCGGCCCTCGCACCCGCTACGACCGCGAGCTGATGGCCCAGGGAGTGGGCAACACCCTCTGTGGCCTGGTGGGCGGGCTGCCCATGACCGGCGTGATCGTGCGCAGCTCGGCCAACGTGCTGGCCGGGGCCCGTACCCGCTGGTCGGCCATTCTGCACAGCGTTTGGATGCTGGCTCTGGTGGTGGTCTTTCCTGGCCTGCTGCGCCTGATCCCCACCGCCGCCCTGGCGGCCATCCTGGTCTACACCGGCTACAAGCTCGTCAATCCCAAGAGCATCAAAGCCCTGGCCCGTTTCGGCAAGAGCGAGGTGGCCATTTACTTCATCACCCTGATTTCCATCGTCTTCACTGACCTGCTACACGGCGTGCTGATCGGCATAGCCTGCTCGCTGATCAAGCTGCTGGCCCGCTCGAGCTACCTGGAGACCAGGCTGAATCGGCTCAACCACAACCTGTATGAGCTGCGCTTGACCGGCTCGGCCACCTTCGTGACCCTGCCGCGACTGGCTGAAGCCCTGGACCAGATTCCCGATGGAGCCACCGTGCACGTCTACCTCGACCAGCTCACCACCCTCGACCACGCCTGCCTGCAACTGATGCGCTCGTGGGACGACCGCCAGCGCTCGCTGGGCGGCAACCTGGTGGTGGAATGGCCCGAGCTGGAGACGCGGGCACGCCTCAAGCGCCCCGTCTTGCAGGCGGCCAGTTGAACTCGTAGCACGCGTCATCGGGACGTGGGACAACTTTCAGACCTCCCGGCCCGGTCGAAAAGCGAATGGGACCTCCCTTTTCGGCCGGGCCTGGCAGGTTCTTCACGAAATCTTCATCCCTTCGTCACGCCGTCGCCATCGGGGGCGGTCAGGATGGATCCGAATCCAATCAAATAAAGGCAGGACATCATGCAGAAGCTTCTCAACGGTCTGGTCGCTTTCCAGAACAGCGTCTTCGAGAACGAGCGCGAGCTGTTCTCGCGCCTGGCCACGGGCCAGAGCCCGGATACCCTGCTGATCACCTGCTCGGACTCGCGCATCAGCCCAGACATGCTCTTGCAGGCCCGGCCTGGCGAGCTCTTTGTGATGCGCAACGCGGGCAACATCGTCCCCCCCTACGGCCAGGGCGGAGGGGAGGCGGCCACCCTGGAGTATGCCGTGGCCGTGCTCAAGGTGAAGGACATCGTGGTGCTCGGACACTCCGACTGCGGCGCCATGAAGGCCCTGCTCTCCCCCGAGAGCGTGACCAGCCTGCCGGCGGTGGCCAACTGGCTGAGCCAGGCTGAGTCCACCCGGCGCGTGGTGGTCGACAACCATGGCGACCTGCCCAAAGAGGAGATGCTGGACAAGACCATCGGGCTCAACGTGCTGCGTCAGCTCGATAACTTGCGCACCCACCCGGCGGTGGCCTCGCGGCTGGAGAAGGGCGACCTGCACCTGCACGCCTGGGTCTACCGCATCAAGGACGGAACGGTGTTGGCCTTCGACGCCAGGTCGCGCAGCTACATGCCGCTGGCCGGCAAAGAGGTGGCTGTCGCGGGCTAAATCTGACGAACTCGCCGGAACTGCGTTCCAGCGAGTTTTGTTGGCACATTAGCGGAGCCTGACCTCCTGGATGCGCACGGTTTCCCCCTCGATCCGGTAGTAGAGCCGATAATCCCCGCAGCTGAGGCGGTAGCGACCATCCTTCAGGGCCAGGATGCGACGGGTGCGGTGGGGCAGGGGATCCACCTCGAGAATGGCCCGGGCTCGCTCGAACAGGGCTGGCTCGAGCTCGCAGCAGGCCACCACCTGGAAACGGGGGGTCAGATCCAGCTCTCCGAACCAGCCCGCTGCCTCGTCCGGGAAGGCGTCAAAGCGCGGGATGTAGGGCTTGATGTCGAGGATGGGAGTGCCTTCGAGCAGGTCGTGCTCGCCCAGGTAGAGGCGGTGGCCCTCGATGCCCAGCAGGGGGACGGCGCTCAGTCCCAGCGGGCAGGGACGGTGGGGCGAGCGGGTCGCGAACAGACCCTTGCGGCCGCCGCGCCCCCGCGGAGGCAGCACCCGGGCGCGCCAGCTCTGGTTCTTGTGAAACCACCAGATCAGCCAGATGCGGCTGAAGCCCTCCAGGTCTTGCAGCGCCTGCACCAGGCGGGGGTCGTCCTGGCGCATCTCCACCACGCCCTGCTCGCCCCCCTCGGGCTGGCTGGGAGCCTGATACTTGCTCGAGTAGCGGCTGCGCAGATAACCGATGGGCTGGCAGACCAGGGGATTCAGGGCGCGGCCACCAGGTGCTGACCGGCCGGGCTGCAGCAGCCCGACAAAGCCAGGGTCAGCTCGAAGTCGGCCAACAGGTTGGCGAGCACCTCGCGCACGCCCTCCTCCCCCGCCAGGGCCAGCCCGTAGACGAAGGGACGGCCCAGACAGACGGCCCGGGCGCCCAGGCAGAGGGCCTTGAAGAGGTCGGCACCGTGGCGGATGCCACTGTCGAAAAGCAACAAGAGCTTGTCACCCAGAGCCTGCGAGATCAAGTCGAGGGCATCCAGGGCGGTGATGGCTGCCGATAGGGCGGCTGGTCCATTGCGGCATTGTAGCCGGCGGGCCCGGGTCTGTCCACGGCTTTTTCGGAGCCCGGAACGTGTGTTCGTCGTGATCGGGCTCGCAAGCGGATCATGATCCGTTCTCGGGTCGGAGCCCGGAACGAGTGTTCGTCGTGATCGGGCTCGCAAGCGGATCATGATCCGTTCTCGGGTCGGAGCCGGGAACGAGCGTTCGTCGTGATCGGGCTCGCAAGCGGATCATGATCCGTTCTCGGGTCGGAGCCGGGAACGAGCGTTCGTCGTGATCGGGCCTGGGCGGCGGGTGGGGGCGATCACGCGGCACAGGGGCCGAGCGGGCTCCACGCGAATAGGGGTTTCGATGCAGGTTCCCTCCCTCGGTTCCCCGCTCACTCCCTGGACGGCTCCCGCGCGGGCTGCCAGCGCTCCCGAGAACGCCTCGCCGGACCAGGTCATCCTGGGTGGCAACCTGAACGTCTCGCCGGCGCCGCGCACGGGGATCGAGGCAGCGGTGGCCTGGGCTCTCTGTCCCGCTCCGCTGGGGGGCGAGCTCGCCGCCCTGGCGACCGACCTGAAGGCAAGGGGATTTATCCTCAGCGACGGCAAGAATGTCGTATCCCCAGAAGGCCTCGACGGCTGGCCGGTAGGCGGGCTGCAGGTGAGCCAGGAAAGCTCCGAGCCAAAGAGTCCGTTCGCCGTCTTGCCGGCTATGAACGTCGAGCGCATTCCGGTTTCCAGCTTCCAGGAGCTCAAGGACCTCTCGCACTCCGCTCGCGAGGAGTTCTCGGCCATGACCGACCCGCGGGCGGCAGCGACCTTCGCCCGGCTGGAGAAGGAGGGGGGGGTCAAGCTGCTGGTGGCCGAGTCCAACTACCGGGTACGCGAATCCGACAAGGGCCTGATGCACGCCAAGGTCATGGTGATCGACACGGCTGACCCGGAATCGCTCAAGAATGTCTGGCCGCTCGACGATGGGCGGTTCAAACCCATCCCCGAGCACCCCCGCCCGGCCGGAGTCTACGGGGCTCACCGCGAGGCTGCCCGAGGAACGCTGACCAACGTGTGGGTGCAGGGCCCCCAGGCCACCCGGCCGTGCCAGCTGACGTCGCTGGAGGCAGCCTGCTTCTTCTACCTGGGCGAGCCTCATCCGGAGCTGGACCGCGACCCGCTGGCCTGCCAGATGCGCGAGCTGGCCCGCTCGGGGGTGCAGCTCCTGCCCTCCGACGCGACCTTCGGCCTCGTCAGGACGGTGGCCCACTCCGAGGATGCGATGGCCGTCCACGCCAGCCTGCGCTCGAATCCGGAAGCGGTCTTCCATGTGGCTCTGGATGGGGTGGCCTGGACCCCGGCCCCCCTGGGACCGGACGGACTGCTCCAGCTGGGACCCGACTTCGAGCAGGCCAGGCAATACCGCAGCGAGCACCTGCTCTCGCTTCCGGTGGCCGAGCGCAAGACCACGCTGGACGTCCTGGCCGTCCCCAGCGGCCAGAGCGTGGAGGCCAAGCTGGCTCTTTACGAGCGCCTCAAGGCCTTCCACAAGGAGCACCCGAGCGAGAATGCAATGACGCACCTGAAGCTCTTCGGCATGGGCGAGCCGGAGGAGACCGAGGCCCTGGCCGACATGCGACGACTGGCCGCAATCGCGTCTCCCACTTGCCCGCTGGAGGCCCTGGTGGATCCTTTCCTCGAGCTGCGGGCCGGGCAGGGTTTGAGACCCGAGTGGCTGGCCCCGGCCCTGGCCTACTTCCACGAGCACGGCTCGGAAGCTCGCGAGCGGCTGCTGGAGCTGGGCCGTCTGGGGGGCAGTTTTCAAGACTCGTTAGAGGCCGACCGACTCTTGACGGGCTGCGGGGTACCCTATCCCGAGGCGCTGAAGGCCTACCAGGCCGTGGCCAGCGCCGTCAGGTCCCAGGACCACAAGGCGATGATGTCAGGGACGAGCATGGCCGGCCGCTGGGGCAAACGTTGGGAGGAGCAGCACAAGTGGGTCCCCATGCCCCAGCGTCCGACTCAGGTCTTTGCTCGCCTGCTCGAGCTGCGTGCTCCCGAGCAGGACCTCACCCGGGTGGGGGAAGCTCTGGGCGCTCTGATCAAGCGCCTGGACGACAAGACGGCCCTGGAGCTCTTCCCCCGGCTGCTGGCCCACCCGGGCGATCCCGCCACGGTGACCGACCGGTTCCTGCGCGAGGAGCGCCTGGCGGGGGATACCGAGACCGCTCTCAAGTGCCTGCAGCCGGGCAGCTGCCCCGAGCCGCTCGAGCTCCGCGAGAAGGCCGAGCAGCTGTTGTGGCGGCCAGAGCACGAGTCGGTCAAGGGGATCAACCTGAACGCCTTCTTCGACCGCCAGCAGGGCACCGTCAACTTCGGGACCGGCGTGGATTCCTCGCTGGACGACTATCGCTTCCTGGTCGGGCTGAGCGACCGGAAGCTGCTGGAGGATGCGCAGACTCTGGCCGACCTCAATCGCAAGCTGAGCAGCAAGGATGCCCGGGCCCTTCTGACCGAGCTGAAGAGCGGCCAGCTGGGCAAGATTCAAGGCTCGGAGCTGGTGGAGCGGCTGCAGGTGGAGCTCGACCTGCAGGGCGATCCCGAGCTGGCCCTCGAGAGCCTGCGCCAGCCTCCCGAGCCGTTCGAGCAACGCCGGCTGCTGGCCGCTCGGCTGCACGCCGCGCTGGGAGAAGGCCCGGTGGCTCCCGACTACCAGCTGCTGACGGGAGAAAGCCTGCCCGGCTCGAGCCTGGATGAGCGCCTGGAGGCTCTGTCCCGGCTGCGGCAGGCCCTGGAGCCGAGCGAGGGTGTGGAGGCCAGCCGCCAGGCTTACCAGACCCTGGTGGGCAGCGTGCGGGATGGCGCCTGGACCGGCCGCGAGCTGGGCCAGGCGACCGAGAGCTTCCTCAAGAGCTATCTAGCCTGCAGCAGCCTGAGCGATGCTTTGAAGGCACTGGCGCGAGGCCCGGTCGATGAGGGTCAGGTCGCGGGGGGGGTTCAGGTCAACAAGGCCGGAGTCACGGTGGGCGGGGTCCGTGTGCGCACGCGTTCTCCGGGCGCGTAACGCTCGAGCAAGCTCCTTGGGGCCTTCCAGTCCGAACGTGGAGAGTTCGTCTGGGCGCCGGTCAGTTGGCGAGCTTGTAGCCCACGTAGCCGCCCACGATCAGGCCGGCCACGCCACCAAAAAGACCGGCGCACTGCATGCCCACCTGGGCTCCCAGGCCGGCTCCAACGGTCGTGCAGAAGGTGGTGGCAAAGCCTTCCTGGCAACCGCGGATGGCTCCGTAGGCGGCGCCGGTCACGCCGAAGACCAGCGCGCCGGGAGGTCCGAAGACGATCTGGCCGGCGGTCGAGCCGGCTTCCCAGCCCACGGCGCCGCCCCACAGGGCCCCCCCCGCGCGCGAGAGCGCGGAATGATCCCGGGGAGGCTCCTGCCAGGGGGGAGGACAGGGCGGCGGATAGTAGGGCGGGGGATAGTAGGGCCCGTAGCTCGGGGCGGGGCAGCAGTACACGTTCATACCCGTCTTGGTAGACCGGGGGACTGAAAAAAAGCTGAAATCAGGCGGCCGGGTCGCCGTGCTCGTGCTCGGCCAGAACCTGGCGCAGGAAGGCGAAGCGCTCTTCGGCGGCGGCGTTGTAGCGTTCCATGGCCTGGGCCTGGAAATCGGTGGACGAGCTGAGCTGCTCCAGGGTTTCGTTGATCTCGCCGATGGACTCTTGCACATTGCCGACAGTCTGCTGCATCTCGCCCATGGACTGGTGCATCTCTCCCATGGACTGCTGCATCGTCCTGAACTGGCGTTTGTGCAGGGCCAGCGCGCCCATGATCAGACGAAACTCGTGCGATTGCACTTCGGCCAGCTCGTCCAGCCTGCGGTTCAAGAATGCATGCTCATGGGACAGCTCAGACCCCTTCCCAGAATCCTCAATCTAATGATCGCTGCGCGCAGAAGTCGGGCCCTTCATCTTGGAGCCGCTCAGAACAAGTTCTTCGCAGCAGGTTACGTGCCCGACTTCTGCGCTTCGCTCAAGCGCGATCAACAAGCAGATCGAAGGCGGCGTGGAAATCCTCCACCAGCGTCTCCGGGTCGGTCACCAGGCGGTCGTCGCAGGCCACCCCCACCCGCACCTGGCCCCCGTAGCTCAAGATGCTCACCCCCAGCCCCAGGCGGCCCGACTGGGGAACCCAGAACATCAAGCCGGTGATGGCCTGGCCAGCCAGGTAGAGCTGCTTGTCGGGACCGGGCACGTTGGTCACCACCAGGGTCGACTTGGAGCCGAAGAACTCCACCACCCGGGTCTGAAGCTCGGCCGGGATAGTGCCCACGGCGCTCAGCAGGCCGAACACCACAACCGCCTGGGGGCCGCTCTTGAGGGCGTCCATGCGGCGCTTGACCTCGGCGAACTGCTCGGCCGGGGTCTCCAGGCCCACCGGCAGGGCCAGGAAGACCATGCCGAAGCGATTGCCCAGGTCGGCGTGATGGGGCTGGCGCAGGTCGACCGGAACCACGGCCCGCACCGAGACGTCGGGCGGGGGCTGGAAGCCCCGTCGGGCCAGGTAGCGCTTCAATCCTCCGGTCAGGGCGGCCACCAGGATATCGTTGACGGTGCCGCCGATGCGGCGCCGGGCCGCCTTGACCTCCTCCAGGGGAATGGCCCGCGAGACGGCGGCCCGCTTGCGAGGCCCCAGCGGACCGCGCAGGGGCGTCATGGGCTCACCCTCGAGCAGCAGCATCTTACCCAGGTTGCCGGCCGCCGCCAGGTGCTTGCGGGCCACGTCGATCATCTCCATGGGGCGCACCGTGATCTCGCGGCTGGCGTGCATCTTGGGGCCCTTGCGGCGGCGGGGCGACTCGCGCACCTCGGGCTGCTCGTCGCGCTCGGCCGGAGGGGAGGGCTCGGGGTCGGTCAGATCGAGCAGAACGCGCATCAGGGCGATGCCATCGGCGATGCAATGGTGCAGGCGAGCGATGAGGGCCGAGCCGCCCTGAAAGTCTTGCACCAGGTGCAGCTGCCAGAGAGGAATGCTCTGATCCAGCGGGCTGCTCATCAGGTCGCTGACGAATTCGAGCAGGTCAGTCTCGCTGGAGTGCGGGGGCAATCGCCAGGAAACCAGGTGGCGGTCGATGTCGAACTCTTTGTCCAGCGTCCAGCGCGGACGACCGAGCACGGGGAACTCGACCTTCATGCGGAAGCGCTCGTAGCGCAGCAGGCGCCTCTCCAGCGTGAAGCGCAACCACTCGTGGTCGACCGGCTGGTCGAACAAGAACATGCCGGTGACCATCATGGGGTTATTGGGCTCTTCCATGTGCAGCCAGGCGGCGTCGGCGTTGGTCAGCGGAATGGTGCGCGGCTTGCTGGGCACCTCGAGCCTACACGAAGCGCCGGATGAACTCGCCGGCCTCGGCCAGCGACTGGCGCCCCTCGGGCATGACGGGGGCAAAGAGCTGCCAGACGTGGGGCTGGCCCTGCCACACCTTGAGCCGGGTGGTCACCCCGTGCTGCTGGGCCTTGCGGGCAAAGCGGGTGGAGTCGTCGAGCAGCACCTCGTTGTCGCTCACGTGCAACAAGAGCGGGGGGAGCCCGGACAGATCGGCGTAAAGAGGCGACAGGGTGGGATGACGGGGGTCTTCGTAGCCGACGTAGAGGCTGACAGCGCGGCGGATGCCTTCGCCGCTGAACATGATGCAATTTCGGTCGTTGTGGTCGAGCGAATGACCGGTGCAAGCCAGATCGGTCCAGGGCGAGAAGACGGTGGCCGCGGCAGGCAGGGGCTCGCCCTGGTCGCGCAAGGCGATCAGAATGGCCAGAGCCAGGCCGCCCCCGGCCGAATCGCCGGCCAGGGCGATCTGATCGGGCCGAAAGCCCTTCTGGCGCAGCCAGCGGTAAGCCGACAGGCCGTCCTCCAGGGCGGCCGGATAGGGGTGCTCGGGCGCCAACCGGTAGCGCACGGCCAGCGTCTGGGCCCCGCTGAAGTGGGCCAGTCCGGCGGTGATGGGGCGGTGGGTCTCGGGCGAGCAGAAGAAGTATCCCCCACCGTGAAAGTAGAGGATGGCCCGGCAGGAGGAGCCTTTGGGTGGCAGGGCCCACTCGCCCCGCACGTCCTGCTCTTGCACGGGAGCGAAGCTGACGTTAAACAGGCTGAGGTTGTGCACTCCCATGAGGAAGTTGATCCAGCGGCGCACGTAGGGGACGTCAATATGGCCGCGCGAGCGGGCTTTCACCAGCCGGCGGATGACAAAGCTCATCATGGTGCACTGGGGGCTCACCCGGCGCGTCAGCATACTCGGGAAAAATTCAACACCCGGCCGGGCTCTCCCTGGTCCGGGGCTGGAACAGCTCCAGATCGAGCTCGGCCTTGAGCGCCTTGCGAAACTCGTTGGAGGAGAGCGAGCTGGCCGGCTGGCCGGTGCGCTCTTCCAGGTCCTGGATGAACTCGCTCCACAGCTTCTCGCGGCGGGCAAGCTCGAGAGGGTCGCGCTGCCTGCCGAACTGCTGGACGTACTTGTTGTGCCGGCACAGCATGCGGAAGGCGGCCTCGGTGTTGGGGCGCTGCTCGGGCAACCCCAGCACTTTGACATCGTGACCCACGGCGTGGATGGGCTGGCCCCACTCGGAGTAGCCCCCGAAAATAGTGCCCAGCTTTCTCAGAGCTCGGGCCAGGTTGCGCTGGCGAATGGTCTCCAGGAACTTGGCGAACATGGGCAACTGCACGGCCCGGTGCATGGTGGGCTCGGTCAGCTTGACGTCCACGCGCAACTCGTCGCGCAGGATGTCTTGCATGTCCTGGGCGGTGATGCGGTTATCGGTGGCCAGGTGGATGCGCTCGCCCACGGCCTCGGGGCGTTTCAAGGCGGCCACGATGCCCCGGGCCACCCAGTCTACCGGGATCAGGTTGAGCTGGGCTGAGGGGTCACCCGGGAAGATGCTGGCCATCTTGTAGAGCACCCAGGTCTTGCCGAACTTGAGGAAATCGCCCTGACTCTCGCGCAGCGCCTCCTTGGCTCGCCCGAAAGCGTTGACGGGAGCGTTGACCACCTTCTGGTCTCCCCGGTTGTTGCCGGTGCGGCTGTCTCCGATCACGATGGCGGGGCAGAGCTGAACGACCCGCAGGCCCTCGTCGAGCATGAAGCGCTCGGTCTCGATGGAGCCGAAGGCCTTGGTGAGCTCGTAGAAATTGTTGTAGAAGTTACGGGGGAAGACCACGTCCTCCTCGCGCGCCTCCTGGCGCACCTGGCGCCCGTGGATGTAGGCGGTCTCGATAGAGAGGTGGGCCACGAAAGGGCTGTCTTTGGCGCACTGCAAGCCCAGCGAGAAGTTGAGGGCGTTCAGGCTGCCCAGCACGTTGGCCCGATACGACTCGAGGTAGGGGTCGTCGAAGGCCACGCTGGCGGCGCAGTGGATGACGTGGGTGAGGGTGCGCTCGAGCACCTTCAGGTCGTCGGGGCTGATCCCCAATCCGGCCTTCTCGATGTCGCCGTCGATGAAGCGGAACTTGCTGGCCAGCGTCGGGTCATCGAGCCACAGCTCCCGCAAGAGATCTCGGCCCCGATCGGTGGGGGTGAGCACCCTCTCCACTTCGCCGGTGCGACGGTTCTTGATGACCTTGGGACGGATCAGCACCACCATCTCGCTGACCTCATCGTCGCGAGCGGCCTGGCACATCACTTCCTTGCCCACGAAACCGGTGCCGCCGGTGAGCAGCACCCGCAGGCCACGGGCCTGCCCGAGTTGGGACCGGGACTCTTCGCGCAGGCGCTCGAGGCGCGTCTCGATCTCCTGCTTCTTGAGGCGCTGGCGTTTGTAGCGGAAGTAGAACTCGCGCCGCTTGAGGCCAAAGAGCGCCTCGCCGATCTTCTTGGGGTCCTTGGCCCCCACCGCTTTGGCCAGCATCTCGGCGGTCTTTTTGCCGAAACTGCGCACCCGCTTCATGGTGGAGCGGGCGTGCTCTTCATCGCCGGTCTTGACCAGCCAGCTCATCAGGGAGCGGGCGTAGACATCCACGATGTGGTAGTCGCGGTGCTTGCGCACCAATAGCTCGTCTGGCTCGATAGGGCCTTCGAGCACCTCGCCCGTGGCCAGACTGACGCGCTCGATGTAGTGCCCGGGGTCGGCTTCCTGCATAACCTGGTCATTGGACCGCCCCTTTCAGCTTCCCTTCAGGATCAGGATCTACACTGCTGGCAAAGAGAGACATCCTGGTTTCTGGTGGAGGATTTTCGATGAATACGCTGACCCCCGTAGCCCTGAGCACCAATTCCTACGTTTCCAGCGCCGCTGGCAAGAAGCCGGCCGACGATGCGTCCGGCGGCGAGACGAAGACCCCGGTGGCCGCGGGCGACGAAGTTTCCATCAGCGCTGGCTCGGAGGAGAAGCCCTCCAAGAAGGGCCTGGGCCGGATCGGCAAAGCGGTCGCCGTGTTGGCCCTGGGCGCGGCCCTGCTGGGCACCACCGGCTGCGCGGTCACCACCGGCGGCTACAACGCCTGGGGCGGGTACCAAACCCAGACCACCGGCATCGGGGTCGACGGCTCGATTTACAGCCACGGCACCCGCACCACGCCGTGGGGCACGCAGTCCGAGACCACCGTCATCGGTCCCGGCGGCGTGTATTACGAGAACCAGCACCACAACCACCCGGTGTATGTCCCGCGGGCGCCCGTCTGCACGCCCATGACCTGGTGGGGCCCGGGCACCTGCTACTGAGCGAAGCCCTTACGCCCGGTTGACCCCTCTGCTATAGTGTGTTCATGACACTTGCCAATGAGCGCGTCAGCCGACTGCTCGCCTACGTTCTCCGCCACCGCCCCGAGGAGCTGGGTTTACAGCTCGACCCGGAGGGCTGGATTTCGGCGGAGCTTCTGCTTTCACGCCTGTCTGAGCGAAGAGGGGTGCAGCTGACGCTGGCTGACCTTCAAGAGCTGGTGGACTCCGACTCCAAGGCACGCTACAGCCTGCGCGAGGGGCGCATCCGCGCTAACCAGGGCCACTCGGTCAAGGATGTGGAGGCGGTGGAGCGCACGCCCCGCACGCCCCCCGAGCGGTTGTTCCACGGCACCACTGAAGAGCGCTGGGCTCGCATCCAGCGCTCAGGCGGGCTCTGCAGGATGAACCGGCACTTCGTGCACCTGTCGGCCAGCTCGGAGGTGGCCCTGGAGACGGGGCGGCGACACCGCCGCGAGACGGCGCTGGTGCTGGTGGTAGACGCCGGCGCGATGGTGGGGGCGGGGATCGAGTTCTACTGCTCGGAGAACGGGGTCTGGCTGGTGGATAATGTGCCGGTGGGGTATCTGCGTCCGCTCGCGGGGTAGGTCGCCGGGGGCGCGGGGGCTGAGGGCGCCGACTCGCCGGGGCGTGGGGGCCCGCGTCAGCTCAAGCCAGCGACCCGAGCGGAATAGGGGCCTTTGCCGGTGAGGCAGATGGCGCCCTGCCGGGCGGCGTGCTCAAGGGCACGTTCAAGGGGCTCTCCCGCGCCCAGGGCAAAGGTGAGGGCGGCGGCGAAGGTGTCTCCGCAGCCGTAAGCATCGGCCACCGGGCCCGACAACGGGCAGGCGGCAAAGCGGCCCCTGCGGCCGTCTGAGGTGGACCAGCTTCCCCCGGCGCCGCCTTCAGTCAGCACCGCCAGGCGCGGGCGCGGGTCGAGGGCCTCGGGCTGAAAGCGCTCCCCGTCATCGTGAGCGCTGCCGATCAGAGCATCCAGCTCGACCCCGCTCAGCTGCGAGAGAACGCGCGGGGTAGAGGCCAGCACCCGGGCTTTGCGGGCGTGCAGCAGGGCGGTCCGGTCGCCGGCTGTGAAGTAGACGGCCTGGCAGTCCTCCAGCAGCGACCAGTCGAGCGGGTCCTCCCCCTTCGGGCCCAGGCGCGGGCCGATCACAGTGATGGTGCGCTCGCCCTGGTCGTCCACGCAGGTCACCCCGCGCCGCTGGGGCTCGGAACGCCAGGCAACCTGCATGGTGACGCCCAGAGCCTCCAGCTCGCGGCAGGCGCGCCGGCCCAGCTCGTCGTCGCCCAGAGCGGTGAAGAAGACGGCCTGACCGGCCATGCGGGCCATCTGCACGGCGGCCACTCCCCCGCCCCCGCCGGGCTCCTGCCAGCTCTCGCTGGCATGCACGATCTCACCCGGGCGAGGCACGGCCCGGACGCGCAGGAATTCGATCCACTCGACGTGGCCCACGACGGCGTAGCGCATGCGAGTGAGCTTCGCGCCGGGCGCTCGGGGCTCCCGCGCGCGGTGGACCGGGCTGGGGTCGGTCCCCGGAAATGTGCACGGACATGCAGGCACATGAGCGGGCAACTCCGCGCACATCGGCTCGGCCCCCCCGGACATGCGGGCACATGGGCGGGCAACTCCGCGCACATCGGCTCGGCCCCGGGAATGTGCACGGACATGCAGGCACGGTTTATGGGACGTCGTGGGCTTCGGGGTAAAGGACCTGGTGCTCGCGCAGGGCGCACCGGTCGCTCACCACCTGGATGTCGACCGCCCTCAGAGCGCTGGCGAAATCTTCGTTGCGGATGCCTTCCTGTAACCAGGCGGTGCGCGGCAGCGGGGTCAGGCCGAGGATATCCTCCAGGTGCTCACCCAGCGCCTCGCTGCGACGAAAGAAGATCACCAGGTCGATGGGTTCCTCCAGCCCACGGAGCGTGGAGGCGGTTTTCTCGGCCACGGAGCTGCTCGCCCGGGGATTGACTCCCAGCAGGCGGAATCCGCGCCCGCGCAGGTAGCGCGGGACGTAGTAGCCAGCCCGCTCCGGCCTGTCGCTGATACCCACCACGGCCACGGTGCGGGCGGTCTGGAAGATGCGGTCGTAAGCCTCCTGCTCCTGGAGTCGTCCGAGGCCCACCTCCAGAGCCTCGAGCCGCTCCCGGGCCGCTTGCCACGGTTCCGAGCAGAGCTCGAGGTTGAGGCCGGCCAGATGCTGGCAGCACTCCGCGCATGCCTGCAAAAGGCGTTTTCCGACGAAGAGGTCGCCGAGCATCGACCTGGGGCAGCCCCGACGGGCTACCCCGTAGTGGGAGGCCAGCTCCAGGCACATCTCCCCCCCCCGCAGTGGGCTCTCGACGGTGGCCCGCAGCGACGTTTCGAAGGGCTCCCCGGCCCGGCGGGCCCGGAGGTATTCAGCGAAGAGCGGGCCGTCGCTGGCGGCCAGCTCCTTCAGGGCGGTCAGGAAACCCTCTGCCGGCCGGTAGCGGCACTTGACGAACAGAGCCGCCCCCGCCGCCCCCGACATCATGCCGGCAAGACCCGCCGCGTGGGCGGGAGAAGGCCCCCTGAGATCGGAGAGAAACTGTTCCATCGTGGAGAGAAGATCCATAGCCTAAATGGCAGAAAGGGTCAAGCCTCGACCCCGTGCCCCCACGCCAGCGTGCCCGCCAGGACCCGGAAGAATCAGGATGGCAACCGCTTGCCCGGTGTCTGCGAGCCGGAAAGAGAGAACTCCAGCAGTCCGCGGCGCCAGACTTTGTCTACGATACGGCGGCCACGGCTTGACCTGCGCCGCCAGCAATCGTGCTCCTCAGGTCGGCCTGACCGGACATCGGGAATAGGAGCCACTGCCCCGGACGCGAAGGGCCGAGTCAAGTTTGTGGGCAAGCATACTTTCTAACCGGCCCGCCCGGACGAGCAAGGGGGCATGAGCATGCGGCAAGGGATCACTCTGATGGAGACCATCCTGGCCTTCTTCATCATGGCCGTCGCGTTCGTGGTTCTGTTCGCGGTCTTCTCGGGGGGTTATCGAGCGGCGGTGCAGAGCCGCAACCGGACGGTGGCCATCCTGTATGCCCAGAGCTTGCTCGAGGAGGTCCGGGCCCACCCGTACGGGCAGCCTGCCCCCCCATCCTGGACGGCGCCGGTGGCCCACCCCGTGGACGTCATTGTGGAGGGGCGCAAGCAACACTACGAGTTCGCCCAACAGGTGAGCTACGCCAACTCGAGCTTCATCGGGCTCTCCGACCAGGATGCCGACGAAGTGACCATCACCTTGAAGTGGCGCGAGGGCGTGGGCAACAATCCCACTCAAAAAGAGCTGGCGATCAAGACGGCGGTGTGGCGATGAGAAGGGGATTCACCCTCTACGAGCTGCTGGTCGGCTCGGGCATCGCCTTCGCCGCCCTGGCCCTGATCGTCTCCCTCTTCATTATCGGCCGGCGCACGTCCGAGGCGGCCTACTCCAACTACCTCGTCAGCCGCGATACCGAGAACGGTATCGCCTGGTTGCGCCGCGACCTGCAGAATGCTTCGCTGGCCAGCATACGGGTCTACCCTGGCCCGGGTGGGGCGGGCGAGCGTCCGGGCCTTTCTCTGGGCAGTTGCGCTCCGGCCGACCAGCCCACCAGGGTGAGCCTGAACGCGCACGGCGTGCCGCGCTGGTCTTCGCAGGTCTACTACACGCTCGATCCGGTGGACGACAGAACCGGCCGCCTGATGCGCTGGAGCGCCCCCACCCCTGCCAACCAGCTGCTGCCTCTCCCCTCCAGCACGATGCCTTCGGCGGCGAATGACCCTCGGGTGCTGCTGCACAACGTGCTCCTGCCTAACGTGAGCGTCTTTCAGGGCGGGGCTCCGGGCAACACCGACGCTCGGGGCGGCTTCCGCGCCCAGTTCGTGCGGCGGGCCGGCGGCGAAGCGGGGGCCGAGTCACTCTCGGATACCAATCCCTCCCAGGTTTCGCTCAGCCCCTCGGGCGGACTGCAGCCCTCCGGCAATACCCGACTGATCGAGGTGGAGCTGCGACTGCTGCACCGGTCCACCACTGGCAAGCCCAGCGTCTACGCCATCCGATTCCGCGTCTGCCCCCGTTATTGAGTGACGGGGGCCGGCAGCACTTATCACGTTCCTCACTTGAGCTGGGCGATCACTTTGTCGTAGTAATCGATGATCTGGCGCACGTAGCGGCGCCGCTCGGTGTAGGGGCCGGGGAAGAAGCTTCGCTTGAAGCCATAGATGATGGTCTGGCGCAGCTCATCCAGGCTCATGGCGAAGGCCTCCACCGCGGTCAAGACCTCGCGGGTCACGCTGGTGTGGCTGACCAGCCGGTTGTCGGTGCACAAAGTAGCCGATAGCTTCTCCTTGAGCATGCGTCCGAAGACGTGGTCACGCGCGGTCTTGACCGCTGGCATGGTCTGCAGGTTGGAGGTCATGCAGACCTCGATGGTGATGCGCTGGTCGGCGATGTAGCGAGAGAGCCTGGCCACGTAGTCGGACGGGTGGTTGACAGCCGGACCGCAGAGGTCGGGTGAGAACAGGTGGTAGCCGTGACCGATGCGGTCGGCGTGGAGGTCGGTGATGGCCTGGAAGATGGACTCGGGGCCGTAGGCCTCGCCTGCGTGCACGGTCTTCTTCATGAAGTGGCGGTGGGCGTAGTCGTAGGCCTGCTGGTGGTCGCTGGCAGGATATCCGTCCTCGCGTCCGGCCAGATCGAAGGCCACAATGGGAAGCCCCTCTTCGTCTCGCACCCGCACCGAGGCCCGGGCCAGCTCCAGCGAGGCCAGCCCGAAGAGATGCTCCTCGGGCGCCCCCGGAAAGAGGTCGAACAGTCCGCTGTACCAGCGTGAGAAGCCGGCCGTGAAGAAGCGCAGGGCGCACACGATGATGCCGTAATGGAAGGGGGGCTGACCCTGCTCGTTGACCTCGGGGGAGGCGGCATACTCGTCTCGGGCCCGGCGCAGACCGCGGTCGACAGCCGCGAGCACCTCGCGGAAGGAGAGCCCACCGTGGAGGTGGAGCTGGGGCGCAAAGCGGACCTCGATGTAGCGAACGCCCTCGTCGATGTTGTCCCAGGCCAGCTCGTAGGCCACCCGCTCGAGGGCCTCCTTGTCCTGCAGCACGGCGCAGGTGTATTGAAAGCCGTGCAGGTACTCGGCCAGGTTGGCGTAGCTGGAGCGGAAGACCAGCTCGTTGAGCCCTTCCACGGTCTCGGAGGGCAGCGCGACCTTGCGCTCGCGGGCCAGCTCGATCAGGGTCTGCTCGCGCAGTGAGCCGTCGAGGTGAAGATGAAGGTCGGTCTTGGGCAGGGCCCGGATGATGGCTTCGGTGATCATGGAGGGGGCGCTTCCTGGCCGGGCGGGCAAAGACCTCCAGGTCAATGGCTCGCTCGCACCGGGCTCGGGCGGCGGGGTGCGGGCAAGTGAGGCGCAGAGCTTGACATCTTCGCAGGGAAAGTGGATAGGATGGCTCTGGGAGGCAATGGCCCACGGCCACCTGGCTAGGCCGGAAGGAAACTGAGATTCATTCAAGAAGCGGCCTCCACCCGGGCTGACCAGAGGCGTCGAGCCCCTTCTCCAAGAGGAATCTTCATTGCCACCCTCCGGGACATCCCTGTGCCCGCGTCGAAACCACCCAGCAAGAGGAACGTTATGCTCGCACCGGATAACGAGGAGCTCTACCCCTACCACGAGGACACGGTGACCGAGTCCGACTGGCATCTGAGCGCCATCCACTACCTTCTAGCGGCCCTGAGAGGCCACTTTGCCCGCCGGGCTGACGGCTGGGTTTTCTCGAACATGTTCGTTTACGACCAGTGCGGCAACACCAAGCGCAAAGTCTCCCCCGATGTCTTCGTCGTCTTTGGCTCCACGCGCGCCTCTCGGCGGGTTTACCGAACCTGGTGCGATGGGGGGCCGCCCGCGGCGGTCTTCGAGGTCACTTCTCTGACCACGCGTAAGGCCGACCAGACCACCAAACGGGCGCGTTACGGCGAGATGGGCGTACAGGAGTACTTCCTGTTCGACCCGCTGGGAGAGTACCTGCCCGGGCAACTGCGCGTGTATCGACGCGAAGGCGGCGAGCTCGTGCCGGTGATCGTCCAGGGACGCTACCGCAGCGAGTTACTGGGCGTCGACCTGGTGGTGGAGCGGGAGATCCTTCGAGTGATCGACCTCGAGACCGGTCAGCCCTACCTGACCTCGGAGGAGGAACGGATGGGGCGCGACGAGGAGCGCAGGAGAGCCGACGAGGAGCGCAAGAGAGCCGACGAGGAGCGCAAGAGAGCCGATGCCCTGGCGGAGGAGATTCGACTCTTGCGTGAGCAGCTCAAGCAGCCCTGAAGAGCACGGGGGCGGGGCGCAAGCGTGTCCGTGGGACCGGAACAGCTGATTCGGAGGCGCCGCAACTCGAACCTGGGGTGAGAAACTCGTTTCTGACCGCGAGAATTCACCGCACGGTCGACTGCGTGGGGCTGTATCTGACGAGCACGCTGGAAGGCCGCTCGGGCGCGCTGTAAAGTGACAGTTTAGATGGTCTTGCAGACCCGCTGCACTTCCTCGAGCGTCACCTTGCCCTCGGCCACCTTCAGAAGGCCGTCCTGGTAGAGGGGACGGAAGCCCTGGGCCATGGCCACCTGACGGATGTCCTCCTCGTTGGCGGCGCGGTTGACCAGGGCCCGCACCTCGGGGGTGATCTCCAGCATCTCATACAGACCGAGACGGCCTCGGTGGCCGGTGTTGTGGCACTTCTGGCAGCCGGCGCCGCGGAAGACGCGGGGCTGGCGGAAGCCCTCCCGGGCGAGCAACTCGGCCACTTCGGAAGTGGGGCGCTCTTCCACCCGGCACTCGGTGCAGATGCGCCGGGCCAGACGCTGGGCCACGCCGCCGAGCAGGGTGGAGCCAATCAAGAAGGGCTCGATGCCCATGTCCCGCAGGCGGGCGATGATTCCCACCGAGTCGTTGGTGTGGATGGTGCTCAAGAGCAAGTGCCCGGTCAGGGCGGCCTGGACGGCGATCTGGGCCGTCTCCACGTCGCGAATCTCGCCCACCAGGATGACGTCCGGATCCTGGCGCAAGAACTCGCGCAGCACGCGGGCGAAGGTGACCCGCTTCTCCTCCTCGCGAGGGGCGGTGTTGACCTGCACCTGGCAGATGCCGGGCATCTGGTACTCGATGGGATCCTCCACCGTCAGCAGCTTGCGGTCGGGGCGCTGGATCTGCTTGAGGCTGGCATAGAGCGTGGTGCTCTTGCCCGAGCCGGTGGGCCCACACACCAGGATCATCCCGTAGGGCTGCGAGAGGATGTGGTCGTAGCGGCCCCGGGTGTGGGGGGAGAAGCCCAGGTCGGCCAGGGTGAGGTTGAAGGCGCCCTTCTTTAAAAGGCGCATGACCACGCTCTCGCCGGCGGGCACGGGCACCACGCTGACGCGTAGATCGAGCTCTTGCCCGGCCACCTTGAGCGAGATACGGCCGCCCTGGGGGATGCGCTCCTGGGCGATGTCCATGTTGGCCATCACCTTGATGCGCTTGACCATGGCCGATGACTCGCGCGCCGGGAAGCTGTTGATGGGGTGCAGCACGCCGTCCACGCGATAGCGAAGCTCCGCCCCCTTCTCGTAGGTCTCCAGGTGGATGTCGGAGGCGCCCGCCGAGATGGCTTCTTTGATCAGCCGGTCGACCGCGTCCACGATGGGGCTGGTGATGTCCTCGGCACCGAAGGCCACATCGGCCATTGGATTGGCCACCTCCAGCGATTCGGTCTCCAGCTTCTTGCGCTCGAGCCACTCGAGCCAGGTCTGAGCGCCGGGATAGCGATAGCAGTATTCCAGGGCCAGATCGACGAGCAGCGGGTCGGAGCGCAGCAACTGGGGACGGAACTGGCCCTGGCTGGCCAGGGAGATGTGGTCGTAGATATGGATCTGGGTGGGATCCTTCACCGCCACCACCACTTCCTGGGGGGAGGGGCGACCGATGCAGACGCCCTGAATCGAGCGCGAAACGGTCTCGGGCAACACCCGGGCCACCTCGGGGTCGAGCTGAACCTGGGCCAGGTCGACGCTGGGATGCTCCACCTCGCTCACGAACTCGCCCGACTCGGGCGTGGCCCGCACGGCGGCCTCCTTCTTGTGGCTCAGCAGGATGTGCCAGGCGCCCAGCTTGCTTGCCACCATGCCAAAAAAGCCCTTCTTGCCGGGCGCGGCGGGGGCGGGCAGGCCCTCGCTGCTCTCGGTCATCGGCCCCTCCACGGGCTTGCTCAAAGCTTCGTAGATCTGGGCCACCGAGGAAGGGCGACGGCTCATCTCGGGCTCGTGCAGCCAGGCCACCACCGAGGCCAGGCGAGGGCCGAGTTGCTCCAGGCGAGGCATGTCCACGGCTCCGAACAGCCGGTCCACGGCTCGAGGCGGAGCCTGACCGGTGGTCAGGAAGTGGAGGATGGAGGCCACGGCGTAGAGGTCGTTGCCAGGATGGCTGGGCTCACCCAGAAGCTGCTCGGGGGCGGCGAAGTTGGGCGAGCCTTGCGAGCGAAACGCGGTGCCGCTCTTGTCGGCGGACGACTCGCGCATGCGGGCCAGGCCGAACTCGACCAGCTTGAGCACCCCGTGGGAGGTGACCAGCACCGTCTCAGGGCGCAGATCGCGGTGGACGATAGGCGGGTCTTGCCCGTGCAGATACTCCAGGACCGACAGGAACTGCTCGAGGTAGCGCTGGATCAGCTCGGGAGGCTGGGGACCGTCGGTCTTGACCACCTCGGCCAGGGTGCGGCCGGAGAACTCTTCGAGCACCAGGTAGATGCCGGTGCGGTCCTCGACGACCTCCATCACCCGGGGCAGGTTGCGATGCTGCAGGCGTGCGAGCAGGCGCCCTTCGCGCAGGGTCTGCATGCGAGCCTCGCGGGTGGCCGACTCGGGATCGAGCCGACGCAGGCGCAAGGGGGTGCCGTTGGAGCGGTCCTCGGCCTCGTAGAGGGTGGAGAAGCGGCCCAACATCATCTGCCGGTGAACGGTGAAGCGCCCCCCGACCAGCTTGGGCACCTCCACCGGCTGGGTCTCGAAGCTCTCTTGAGCGGCCGCCTCGGGAGGAGGAGCCAGGCGCAGCAGGGCGGGGGTCATCTTCTGGGCGTAGAGGTGGGTGCGCTCGAGCGCCTCGATGTCGAAGGCCTGCTGGGGCTTGGATCGATGGGCGTAGAGCAGGCCGAGCACCCGTCCTTCGTGGAGGACAGGCACGCACAGGGCGGTATGCTCGAGGTTGCTGGGAGTGCGCACGTCGGGAGACTTCTTTTTGCACACCGAGCGCACCAACACCAGATCCAGGGCCGCCCCGCTCCATACCTCGTCGGGGTGGACGCCGCGTACGTCGGCGACGGCATACTCGCCGTCCCACAGCTCGTCATGCAGGATCACGCCGCGGTCGGCCTGGAGGGTGCTGGCCATGTAGTCCAGGGCACCCTGCCACAGCTGCTTGAGGTCGGTGGCGTTGGAAAGGGTATCCATACCCGAGCGGTTCCCCGAAACCCGGGGGGGAACCTTTCTGGCAGGCCAGAAACTGACTCGAGCTCATGGACAGGAAGAAGCTGCGTTTTGACGAGGAATCCCCCCTGCCCGACCGCTTCGAGCTGGTCGAAGAGGTCGGTCGGGGAGGCACGAGCGTGGTCTACCGGGCTTACGACCGCGAGCTCGAGCGCGAGGTGGCCGTCAAGCTGCTGCCCGAGGGAGCTCGGGGGGGGCCGCTCAGCGAGCGCTATCGGCGCGAGGCGCGCGAGCTGGCGCGGCTGAGGCATCCCAACGTGGTCGGGTTGCTGGGGGAAGGGGTGCACCGGGGGCGCGACTACCTGGTGCTGGAGTATGTCCCGGGTGGCGATCTGCGCCGCTTCCTGCAGCATCCGCGTCCCCGGGCCGAGCTGCTAAGACTGTTCCAGGGGGTGAGCCGGGGACTGGCCGAGCTGCACGCTCTGGGGCTGGTGCACCGGGACATCAAACCCGAGAACGTGCTGATCGGCTCGGACGGGGAAGCCCGCCTGAGCGACCTGGGACTGGTGCGCGCGCTGGACTCACAGACCCACCTGACCACCGAGGGGGTGCTGGTGGGGACGATGTGCTACCTAGCTCCCGAGCAGATCGTGTCGGGCGAGTTGTCGGCCGCAGCCGATCTCTATGCGCTGGGGGCCTGCCTGTACGAGGCTCTTGCGGGGGCTCCGCTGTTCGAGGGTCGTACCGAGTTCGAGATCATGCAGCACCACGTGCGCGACGAGCCGGTGCCACCGGCCCGGCGGGTGGGAGATCTGGATGACCGCCTGAACGACCTGGTCTTGAGGTTGGTGAGCAAGGACCCGGGCCTGCGGCCGAGCGCCGAAGAGGTGGCGCGCACCCTGAGGGAATGCCTGGCAGGCCCGGCGGCGGCGGAGAGCGATGAGGCTGCGCCGCGGGCCGGGTCGGGGGCGACGGGCTCGTTTGAGGCTCAGACTCCAGCGCCCGCCTCGGCACCCGATCCCCCCCATCCGGGTCGTCGCAGCCTGGTGGCTCCGCTGCTGGCTCTCTTCGTGGCGGTCTCGCTGCTGGTCGGCTACGCCGCGACCGGGCGGTATAAGCAGCTATCGCTGGACTCTGAGCCGCACGGGGCGGCGGTCAGCCTGGATGGGCGGCCGGTTGGGCAGACGCCTTTGCGGCTCAACGGGCTGGCCCTTGGGCGCCAAAGGCTGAGGCTGGAGAAGGCCGGCTACCTGCCCCACTCGGAGTGGGTGGAGCTGGCCGTGGGGCAGCTCCACCCCGCGCGCACCATCACCCTGCGGCCGCTGGCACGTCTTCCGCTGGTGCTCAATCCCGCCGATACCCAGGTGCTGGTGAACGGCAGGAGCGCCTCCATGACCGACGGGGTCCTGGAGCTTGCTCCAGGCAGCTATCGGCTGGAGCTGCGGCGGGCCGACCATCTGCCCCAGACCCGCCAGGTGAGCCTGATGGCGGGCAACAACCCGGCCCTGGCCGTCGTCTTGAAGAGCAAACAGGTGGCCCACCTCAAGGTGCTGGCTCCCCCCGGTGCCCGGGTGCTGCTCGACGGCCAGCCGATGGGCTCGAAGACGGTCCGTCCAGGGAAGCACGAGCTGCTGGTGCGAAAGAACGGCCACCGCGACCACCGCCAGAGCCTGCAGCTCGAGCCAGGCGCCGAGATCGAGGTCCGGGTGGCCCTGGAGCCCGCCGCTCCCAGCCTGAAGGTCACGGCCCGTCCCGCGGCCAGGGTCTATCTCAATGGGGTCGAGCGGGGACGGACGCCGCTCAGCCTGGCGGGACTCCCGCCGGGAGCCTGTGAGCTGAAGCTGACAGCGCCCGGTTACCTGACGGCCCGCAAGAAGCTGAGCCTGCACCCGGGGACGAGCCACAACCTGGCTTTTCACCTCGAGCCGCTGCCTCCACCCCCTGCCTATCGGCCCCCGAGAGGGCCGGCGTGGTATCCCCCTCCCCCGGCGCCCCGGGTGCCGCCCGACGATTGACGCCGCTTGACGAGCAGAATCCGGGGTGGCTGCGCGACGCCCAACATGTTGTGCTGGAAGTCCGGCCGCCCACAACATCTTGTGGTGGCGGAGGCGGGGGTAGGGCCCCCCGAGAGCGTAGCTCCTCCGACACCCCCTGGGGGTGTGCGGCCGAACTTCCAGGAGGCAGGCGCCGGTCGGCCGAGGGCAGAACCTGGGGCCGGTGGCGCGGCTGATCGAATACTTGCAGAGCGAGCGGGCCACCCCGGCGCTGCTGGCGGTGGTCGTCGTCGGGCTGTTCGTGATCAGCCCCCTGGCCGACATGGGCTATCTGCACTCGCGCCTGCCCGAGTACGTCTTCTGGGTCTTCCTGGTGCTGGGCGTGTTCATCATCACCCACCACCCGGTGCTCCGTTGGACCAACCTGTTGCTGGCCGTGGGAGCGGTTCTGACCAGTATTACGAAGGGCGGCCACCACTCCCTGCTGGAATCGGTGTTCACCGTGCTCTACGTGGTGCTGCTCACGCTGGTGTACTGGCAGCGCGTCTTCAGCCCCGGACGGGTGAGCTTCCATCGGATCGTGGGCGCCATCACCATCTATCTCTTCATCGGGGTCATGTGGGCCGAGCTCTATAAGATGGTGGAGCTGGCCATTCCCGGCTCGTTCCGCTTCGGGCCGAACTTTCAGGGAGGGCGCCTGGAGAGCAACCTGATCTACTTCAGTTTCGTCACCCTGACCACGGTAGGCTACGGCGACGCCACCCCGTGCCAGCCGCTGACCCACTCGCTGGCGGTGCTGGAGGCACTGGTTGGGCAGGTGTACTTGACCGTGCTGATCGGACGCCTGGTGGCTTCGCTGCAGTCACCTGCTCTGGCCGAGTGAGCTCAGACGGCGAGGAAGCGCCAGCAAGGTCAGGAGCAGGGGCCCGAGCGAATATCATCCCCCGGAACTGACTACTCCTTGCGAGCCATCTCCAGGGGGGTGCCCCACACCCTGGCTTTGAGCGGCAGGGTCTTGGGCTCGCTGGTCTCGCCCAGCGTCTCGGTGAGCTGATTGAGCATCGAGCCCATCGAAGTGGGGGTCTTCTGGTCCAGCAGCGTGGCCGGAGCGCGCTTGGCGAAGGTGCTCTGAGGGGCCAGCGGGGCCGGGCTGGCAGGCGGGGTCCAGGCGGCGTTGGGGCTGCTCATCCAGCTCAGGTCCAGCTCCTCCTCGCCACCCAGGAGGTCGGCCACGGCCGGCAAGGCAGGGGGCGGGGTGACCAGGCTCTGGAGGAATTCGGCCAGGCGCTGCCGGTTGAGGTGGAAAACCAGGCCCCACGTCAGGCCCCAGGTCAGCCCCATCGACACGAGCAGCACCGGCGAGTCGCCGCCCAGGCAGAACCAGGCCCAGGCTGCGTAAATCAGGCCAACGAGAATTCCATACACGACCATCACGGGAATCACCAGCGGCGGACGCGGGGCTGGAGCCGACCGGGCCGGAGCGGTGTAGCGCTGGGACATCTCCTGGCGCACCCGGGCCCGCTCGATAGCTTCTTCCAGGGCCAGCCGGTTGCGGTAGTATGTGTGCACGTTGATGGTCATGATTGCTCTGCGACCATCCTACCCAGACCGCCCTAAAAAAAACTGAACTAAATTGTAAACACACCCCGGGCCAGGGCAAGTTGCAGCCTCGCCCCGAACCCAGGCGAAAGTGCCTGCATGCGCGGGCCAAAACCCGTCCACGCGTGGACCGTGCCTGCGGGCTTCGTCGCATGTGCCAGCTTTCTGGCATGTGAGGACGAAGTTTGGCCTGAAGCCATTATGGCAAGGCATTCTTAAAGAAAACTGAACATTTTCTTGCGAGCGCGGTCTGCCTGTCTTTCGGGGATACCCACCCATGAGGAGGAAGAGTTGGCCTCTCTCAGAATCCTCCGGCCCATGCGTAAGACATTCGTACTCCTCTGTCTTTTGATTCTCGCCGCAGGATGCGCCCAGGGCCCCAGCCTCAAAAAAGGGGCAGTAATTCTGGCTTCGGACGTCCTGGCCCTGCAATTTGCCCCCGACGGGCTGACCCTGGCCATGGGCTCGAACGACAAATCTCTGCGCCTCATCGACGCCGACAGCGGCGTGGAGCGCGCCAACCTGACCGGCCACGAGAAGGGCGTCTGGGCTCTGGCCTACTCGCCCGACAACAAGATGCTGGCCTCGGCCGCCTCGGACGGCACTGTCCGCGTCTGGAACCCCGACCAGAAGCGCCTGCTGCAGGTGCTCAAGCCGGGCGGCTACTCGGTGGCCTTTCGTCCCGACTCCAAGCGGCTGGCAGTGGGATCGGACTACAAGATTCGCATCTACAACACCGAGAACTGGACCCTTTTCAAGGAGTGGGCCGAGCCTGACGGCAACGTTTTCACGGTGGCCTTCTCCGAGGACGGCAAGAAGCTGGCCAGCGGCACCTCCAAGGGCTTGAAGGTCTGGGACGCCGACGCCGGCACCCAGATATCGGCTCACGCGGAGAACAATCAGTCGGTGAGGGCCATCTGCTTCCCCACCGAGGAGGATCTGGCGGCCTATTACCAGGGCTACGGCGTGGTCCTGCTGCGGGCCCGGGACGGCTCGGCCCGGGCCAGCCACCCGGAGAACGGTACGGTGGCCTTCTCGGGCAATGGCAAGCGGGCCATCGTGGCCAGCGCCAGCCTGTCCACCTTGCTCAAGGATACCGAGGCCTGGAAGGACCTGGGCTCGATCAAGCTGCCTCTGGGCACGGTCAACGCCGTGACCGTGTCGAGCGACGGCAAACTGGCGGCGGTGGCGGGCATTCGCGACGTGACGGTGCTCAAGCTCCCCTGATCGGTTCGTTCGCGTCCCCTGAGGGAGCCCAACCGGGGCTCCCTTTTTGTTGCAGGGCGGCGCGCGCGGGGTGGAGAAAATCCCACCGATGCAGACTGTCGGTGCTCTGTCGAGCCTCCCGGTCGTTCGCGATTTCCGGCTCAGCGGCCCGGTCGCGGCTGGCGCCTCAGCCGCCGCGCTGCCGCAGGACCAGGTCAAGCTAGGGTCTCGAAGTGCCCGGCTCGAGCCCACGGCGCTGCCTCTGGTCCAGGCCACTGCTGGAGCAGCTCCCGCCCCGCTTGCGGTCGAGTCGAGTCCGCAACTGCTGGTCGACCTGGACGGTCAACTCGGGCAACCGAACCTGTCCTCCGAAGCCCGGACCGCCACGCCGGCCGGCTCCAACCCCGCCGTGCTGACCCAGTTCGACCCGCAGTCCGGCAACCAGGTCCGCATCGACCAGCAGGCCTTCCAGGATACCCTGGCGCTGGATCTGGGCGGCCCCGCCAGTGTGACCCTGCAGCATGTGGACGACCTGAGCGAGCTCAACGGACGCCTGCCCAGCCCGGCCGAGCTTTCCAAGCTCACCGCTGCCTTCTATGACTCCTCCCGGATCCCGTTCGAATACATCCAGGACGGATGCTATGCCCGCGCCCACCTGATGTGCGAGAGCCTGCGCCAGCAGGGCATCAACCACAGCAAGGTCTTCGTGTTCGGCTCACTGGGCGCCAAGAACGACGTTCAGCAAGCCAGATGGTGGTATCACGTGGCCCCCATGGTTTTCGTGCAAGATCCCGATTCTGGGGCGGTGGACGCCCGGGTGCTCGACCCGGCCTTGAGCCGCGAGCCGATGAGCGTGGCCGATTGGGTCCAGGCAGTCAATCGAGGGGACTCGGTGCGCCTCGACCTGACCCGGGCCTCCCAGTACACTCCCCGCGAGCGGAGCGGAATCCCGCTCAGCTTCGAGCAGAACCTGGGCCCGGCTCAGAACATTCTCAAGAACTACTCCAACGCGCTGACCATGCTGGCCCCCGAGCGCCAGGGGCCGGTGCGGGGCGGCAACCTGGCCGAGGGCCAGTCGGACCTGTTCCCACAGGGGTTGCCCGAGCCTCCGCCAGACATCATGGGGGAGTTGACCCGCCTGCTCATGGCGAGTGAGCCTGGCAGGCTACCGGTGATGCCGATGATGGCGATGGGGTTCGGGGGAATGATCGGGGGGATGATGGGATTCGGAATGAACAGCCTGGTGAATGCCGGGTATCCGGGAGCCTTCAGGGCCTACGGGGGGGAGGCTCCCCCTCCACCCCCGTGGATGGTCCCGCCGAAACCAGGCGAGGATCCCATGCCGACCCACCAGCCTGCTTCGCAGGATAGCTTCGTGGGGCGCAAGGAGCGCGTCTCGCCCCTCACTCTGGAGGCGCCGAAGTGGATGGTCCCGCCGGAATCGGGCAAGGAGCACGTTTGGCCCGGCACAATAGAGTCGGCGCCCCCCGCCCCGGAAACAGAGCACGTTTGGCCGCCAGCCCGAGAACGCAAGGGGCTGGAGCACTTGTGGCCGGCCAGGGACCCGTTGAAGCCGTGAGTCGGGTCACGGTCAACTTCCTGGATGAGGTGCGCTCGGTGGAGGCGGCGGGCGAGCGGGTGGAGGTCACCTTCTGGACCCAGGCCGCCGTCTACTGGCTGGCCCCCGGTCCCATGCAGGGGGCGCTCGAGCAGGCTCGTCAGGCCAATCGCGCGGTGCAGGTGACCTTCGATGCGGCCACCTGCGAGATCGTGCGGGTCGCGCCTCAGGCGTAGGCCGGCACGCGGGCAGTTGGTGGGGCAGGCGGGGGACGGAGCCCCACGGCGGGCGGCGGGGATCCCTACGCTGGGTGGTGGGGAAGGCCGGGGGGTCGCTCGTGCGGCGTTCAGGGACTCAGCCTGGCTGCAGGGGGGACTGTCCGGCTGCTCCCCGCCAGGCACACAGGCGCTGCACCACGGCGGGGCCGCCGGTGAGGCCCTGCTCGAAGGCGATGACGCTGAGCTCGGGGAAGGCGTGCAACAACTCGTCTGGCCGCAGCAAGAAATCGGGATTGGTGGGCCGGCCGTAGACTTCCTGACCGCAGGCAAAGGTCTCATAAATCAGCACGCCGCGAGGAGCAAGCGAAGCGGCCAGCACGGGGAACAGGGGACGGTGCAGGTAATTAGTCACCACGATTGCGGCGAAGAGTCGACCGGGAAACGGCCAGGGATCGGCCTCCAGGTCGGCCTGCACGACCTCGGGCCAGGCTCGCTCGCGGTCGACCGCCACCACCTGGTAACCAGCAGCGAGCAGGTAGCGGGTGTGACGACCGCAGCCGGAGGCGAGGTCGAGGACGGGATGGGGGCCCTTCTCGATCAGGGGGGCCCAGCGCTCGACCCAGGGCGAGACCGTCAACGAGGGCGCTTGCCGGAGTTGCCCAGCACGTTGCCGCGCAGGTCCATGCTGATGCGCTGGCTGAACTCGGGAGTGAGCGTGTCCAAGAGGACATCCCCATCGCGGCGAATGAAGGCAAGACGCTGCAGGGGGCGCTGACCATCCGGGCCTCCCAGCTCGAAGATCCAGACCACGCTGTCGGGCTTGCTCACGAACTGCCAGCCGTGCTCGCGGGCAAACTCCTGCCCCTGAGAGTAAGACTGCACCTGGGTGCGCACGTCGCGCACCAGGTCTTGCTCGGACAGGCCGCTCTCCACCAGGGACGCGAGCAGGCTGGCGTCCACCTGAGAAGACGCGTTTGGCAGGGTGCGGGTTGGGGCGATGGGCATGACGGGTGAGAGCACGGTCGCAGGGTAACCGGTCCGGGCGGCGAGCGGGTTAGCAATCTGTTGCCAGATCGTGGCCAGCGACTCTGAGAACGCGCGACACGCGCGAAAAGCAGCCCGCGGCTGGGACTCTTGACACTTCCTTGATGCCCGGGGCGAGCGCCTTGCCCCGCCCTTGAGGCCCCGGGGGCTACTGTGACGCGAAGCACCGTGAGCGATATCGTCCTCCAGGTCCCTCCACAGGAGCAGGAAGCTCCGCCCGTCAAAAAGCCCTCCCGCATGATGGTGCTGGCCCTGGGAGCGCTGGGCGTGGTCTACGGCGACATCGGCACCAGCCCGCTCTACGCGGTGCGCGAGTCGTTCGCTCCCCATCACGGGATTGCCGTCAGCCCGGAAAACGTTCTCGGCGTGCTCTGCCTGATCAGCTGGTCGCTTATCCTGGTGATTTGCGTCAAGTACCTGGTCTTCGTGGTGCGCGCCGATCACTTCGGCGAGGGCGGCATCATGGCGCTGGGGGCCCTGGTGGGCCGCTCGCGCGCGCGCCGGTCGCGGTTTTATCCGGTTCTCGTGTTGTTGGGGCTGTTTGGCACCGCGCTCCTCTATGGAGACGGGATGATCACCCCTTCCATCTCGGTGCTCAGCGCGGTGGAAGGGCTGAGCGTGGCCACCCCGCTCTTTGATCCCTACATCCTCCCCATTACCGTGGCCATCCTGACGGGGCTGTTCTGGGTTCAGTCAGGCGGCACAGAGAAGGTAGCCCGGGTCTTCGGGCCCATCACCTTGCTCTGGTTTTTCATGTTGGCCGCCTTCGGGCTCTACCACATCGCCCAGGAGCCGGGCGTGCTGGCCTGCCTGCTGCCCCACCACGGGCTGGAGCTCTTCCTGCGCAACGGCTGGGCGGCCTTCCTGGCGCTGGGCTCGGTGTTCCTGGTGGTGACAGGGGGGGAGGCCCTGTATGCCGATATGGGACACTTTGGACGCAGTCCCATTCGGCTGGCCTGGTTCACACTGGTCTTCCCGGCCCTGTTGATCAACTACCTGGGGCAGGGCGCGCTGCTGATGCGCGACCCCGCCGCGGTCAGCCACCCCTTCTACAAGATGGTTCCCAGCCCCGAGTTGCTCATTCCGGCCGTGATCCTGGCCACGGCGGCCACCGTGATCGCCTCCCAGGCGCTCATCTCGGGCGCCTTCTCACTGACTCTGCAGGCCATGCAGCTGGGTTACCTGCCGCGCATGAAGGTGGAGTATACCTCCCCCCACCAGAAGGGCCAGATCTACGTGCCCCTGGTCAACTGGGGGCTCATGCTGGCCTGTATCGCCCTGGTGCTGGGATTCCGCTCCTCGAGCAGCCTGGCGGCGGCCTACGGCATCGCCGTCACGGCCACCATGGTGATCACGACCGTGCTGTTCTATACCTTGCTGCGCTCGGCCTGGGGCTGGAGCACAGGGCGGGCGGCTTCCCTGTGCGCCGTCTTCCTGGTGGTGGAGCTGGCCTTTCTCGCCGCCAACGTGCTGAAGATCGCCCATGGGGGCTGGTTCCCGCTGGTGGTGGGGGCGGCCGTCTACCTGGTCATGGCGACCTGGAAGGCGGGCCGGTTGGCCCTCTCCAGGGCGCTCATCGCGCGCACGATGCCGCTGGATGTCTTGCTCGAGCAGCTCAAGAGCAAAGCCCCGGTGCGAGTTCCAGGTCTGGCGGTCTATATGTACGGCAATCCTCGGGGCACTCCCCCCGCCCTCTTGAGCAACCTGCGCCACAACAAGGTCTTGCACGAGACCGTGCTGATCGTGGCGGTGGAGACGCTGGACCAACCCTACGTGCCCTCCGAGGAACGGGCCGAGGTGACCGCCCGGGGCCAGCACTTTTTCCGCATCGCGCTGCGTTTCGGCTATATGGAGTCGCCGGATGTGCCGGAGGCGCTGAGCCAGGCGCGCCTGGACGGGAGACCGATCAACCTGAGCAAGGCCAGCTTCTTCCTGGGACGCGAGACGGTGAGGGCCCGTCCCTGGCTCAAGAGCGGCATGGCCCACTGGCGAGAGAAGATGTTCTGCATCCTGTCGCGCAACGCGCAGGACGCCACCGCCTTCTACCGCATCCCACCCGACAAAGTGGTGGAGCTGGGGACCCAGGTGGAAATCTAACCTGCCTGTTCCTGCGCGTACCGTGCGAGCACATTAGTCACGACCGTGCCGACGGCGGATGGTCTCCTCCATCAGCTCGTCGAGCTCGGCCGGGGTGATGCCCAGCCGGGTGGCCATGGTGCCCAGGTAAAGCGCTTCCTCGTCGGGGATGTCCAGGTCGGAGTAAGCCACCGCCAGCAAGAGGCGCATCGCGTTCATGCGGCTGGGTTTGTCGGGGACGTAACGCTCGAGCTGGGCCATGTCGGTCTGGCTCTGAAAGCGGGCCTTCAGCCCTTCGATCTCGCTCGCAGAGAGGCCCAGACGCGCCAGGATCAAGCCCACCAGGGCCTCCTCATCGGGCGACCAGCGCCCATCGGCCCAGGAGATCTGGATCAGAGACTTGACGATCTCGATCTCGCGCTCTTCCACCCTGGGGCCTTCCGCCTCCAGGTCAGCACTTCCTGGCCAGCACCAGGATGCAGTCCAGCACGGAGTGCTCTTGCACCTGAAAGCCGCGCTCGCGCAGTAGCTGATAGAACCAGCAGCGCGAGCTGGCCAGGTAGTACATGATGAACTGAGGCTTGAGCAGGAGGTTGCGCACGCGCATGACCAGGTCGAAGAGAAAGCAGGCGGCCAGGTAGGCTAGATTTCGGATGCCGGTGCGGGGCAGCACGAAAAAGACGAAGCTGCCCCCCGGGCGCAGGGCCCGATCCACCACGTCCACCAGGGCCGGCAGGTCTTCGGGCAAGATGTGGCCCAGCGCCCCGAAAAACGTGACCAGGTCGAACTCGCTCTCATAGCGGGCGTCCAGGGCGTCTCCCTGGACCAGCTCGGCATCGGGGCAGGCCCGCCGGGCCTGCTCGAGCATGCCGCGGGAGAAGTCCACCCCCACCAGTCGCTGGCAGCCCAACTCGCGCAGGAGGCCCAGGCCGGCCCCGGTGCCGCAGCACAGGTCCAGGCCGCTCTGGCCGCGAGGCAAGAGCTCGTGGGCCGCCTCGAGCAAGGAGGCAGGCGTGCAAAAGGGGGTCTTCTCGAACTTGGGAGCCAGCAGGTCATAGCCGTGCTCGGTCGAGCTCAGGGCCTGCCGGAGCAGCTCGAGAAGAGAAGGCCCGTCAGGGTGAAACAAGCTCGCGCGCGCTCTGGCGGACGCCATTGCGGTCGTTGTCGAGCACGTCGGCGGCGATCCAGCCGCTCATCATGACCATCGGCATGCCCGGACCGGGATGGGCCGCCCCGCCCGCCAGATAGAGATTCTTGAGGAACGGGGAGCGGTTGTGAGGCTTGAAGGCGCCGTTCAGGCGGCCGTGGCTGGCCAGCCCGTAGATGGCTCCGTTGAGAACCGCGTAGCGATCGTGGATGCCCTGAGGGGTGAGCGCCTCCTCCACCACGATATTCTCCTCGAGATCATGGGCCCCGGCGCAGCGGGCCAGCTTCTGCAAGATGACCTTGCGATACTCGGGCAGCATCTTGGACCAGTCGTGGTGGGGCCGCAGATAGGGGGTGTGCACCAGGCAATAGAAGGACTCACACCCGGGCGGGGCGGTGGCCGGCTCGGTGCGGGCGGTGACAGCCAGGTAGAGGCTGGGATCGGGGGCCGGCTCGCCCTTGCGGTAGATGGATTCGAACTCTTCCTCGGGGTCGCGCGAGAAAATGAAGTCGTGGTGCAGGAACTGGGGATACTGCTTCTTCAGACCCCAGTAAAAAACCACGCCCGAGCAGGCCGGCTCATACTTGCGCAGCCGCTCGAACTTTTTGGCCGACTCGCCGCCGGCCAGCTCGCGGTAGGTGCGCACCGCGTCCATGTTGGAGACCAGGGCGTCGAACTCGTGCCGCTCGCCTTGCTCGGTCACCAGAGCCTGAACCTGGTTGCCGCTCACCTCAAAGCGCTGGATACGCACGCCGGTGCGATATTCCACGCCCAGCTCGCGACCGAGCTTCTCCAGCGCCACGGGCACGGCCCGGGTGCCGCCCATCGGATACCACACTCCCTCCTCGGTCTGCATGTGGGCAATGCCGCACAGCACGGCCGGGGAGGCGTCGGGTGAGGAGCCCACATACTGCGTGAAGTGGTCCAGCATCTGGGCGACGCGAGCGTCCTTAATATAGGAGCGCACGGTTTGGAACACAGTCTGGCCGGGACGCATGCGGGTCAGATCCTTGAGGGGGCCCAGGCCCACGCCCCGGGACTTCATGATGTCCCCTACCGAGGAGACAGGCTTGTAGAAGAAGTAGCGCCGGGAGATATCGTGCAGCTCCCGGGCGTGCGCCATGAAACGGCGGAAACCAGCCTGGTCGAGGGGTCCGCTGAACTGCTGAATGCGCTGGCCCATGGACTCGGTATCCTCCACCAGGTCGAGCACCGAGCCGTCGTCAAAGAAGCACCGCCACTGCGGATCGAGCCGCACCAGGTCGAGGTAAGACTCCACCTTGCGGTTGGCTTCCCGGAAGATGCGGAAGATCACCTCGGGCAGGGTCAAAATGGTGGGACCCATGTCGAAGCGGAAGCCATCCTTCTCAAGCACGGCCGCTTTGCCACCCAGCCAGTCGTTCTTCTCGAAAACGGTGACGTGGTGGCCGCGAGCGGCCAGCGTGCAGGCGGCCGAGAGGCCCGCAAGGCCCGAGCCGATGATTCCGACTTTCATCTGAGTACCTCCTGACGACGTGGCTTGAAGCCCAGCGGTGGGGCCCAATCGATTTTCACTCCCATGTCCTGGCATAGCAGCATCGAGCTGATGCGGGCCGAGCTGAAGATAACCGGCAGGCCGCTGCCGGGGTGGGTTCCTCCGCCCACGAGATAGACCCCGTCCAGCTCCTCGAAGCGGTTGTGGGGGCGCAGATGGAGCATCTGGCCCAGGTTGTGGGCCATGCTGAAGGTGGCGCCCCGGAAAACCTCCATGGCTTCCCAGTCGAGGGGCGTGAAGACCTGCTCGGTAACGATGCGCTCAGAGAGGTCGGGTAGCCCGATCTTTTTGAGCTGCTCCAGGGCAAGTTTGCGGAAGCTCTCCTTGTGAGACCTCCAGTCGATGCTCTCGTGAAGGTGGGGCACCGGGAACAGGCAGTAGAGGGCGGAATGGCCCGGCGGGGCCAGGCTCGGATCGGTGATCGAGGCGTTCTGGACATAGAACGACGGATCGGCCGTCAGCTTGTAGTCGCGGGTGATGTCGCGCAGATTGCCGGCGTAGTCGTGGCTGATGTAGATGGTGTGGTGGGCAATCTCGGGGAAGCTACCCTGCACGCCAAGATAGAGCATGAACGTGGAGCAACTGAACTTCCTGCTGGCAATCTTGTGGTCGGACCAGCGCTTGCGAAGCGAGGAGGGCACCAGCCGGGTCATGGCCCGGGCGAAGTCCGCGTTGATCACCAGCGCGTCAGCCCAGTAGCTGCCGCTTCGGGTGCGCACCCCGTGGGCTCGCCGGCCCTGGCACAAGACCTCCTCGACCTCTTCGCCCAGGGCGAACTGAACGCCCATCTCGCGGGCAATCTGCTCCATGCGCTCGCACACTGCCGCGCAGCCGCCCATGGGATGGAAAACGCCGTGCTCGTACTCAAGGAAACTGAGAATGGTGAAGAGGCTGGGGCACTGGAAGGGGGACATGCCCAGATACTTGCTCTGGAAGCTGAAAGCGAGCCGCACGCGGGGGTCGGAGAAGTAGCGGCGCAGGTCCTGATCTACCGCGTGCCAGGGGCGCAGCATGGGCAGAAGACGGAGCACCTCCCAGCGAAAGAGGTCGAGCCACCCTTCCATGGGCGACTCCAGGATGGGGGCAAAGCCTTTCAACTTGGCCCGGTTCTCCTGCATGAAGTTGTGCAGGCGGGGGGCGTCTTCCGGGCAGAGGCGGGCGATCTCGGACTGCATGCGAAGCAGGTTGGGGGTGCAGAGCAGCTCGCCCCCGGCTCCGAAGATCAGCTTGTACTGCGGGTCGAGGCGTACCATCGCCACTTCCTCGAACAGATCCCTCCCCAGCGCGGCGAAGATCTCCTGCAGGATGCGAGGGTAGAGAAAGAACGTGGGCCCGCGGTCGAAGCGGAATCCGTCAGCTTCGAGGGCTGAGTTGCGACCGCCCACCCGGTCGAGCCGCTCGACCACCTGCACCTCGAGGCCGGCCTGCGCGAGCAGGAGCGCGGCCGCCAGGCCTCCTGGACCGGCCCCCACGACCACCACTCTCTTGCGCGCCAAATCGAACCTCCTCGGCTGTTCCCCCGTGAGGCGCTCGGTTTTTCCCTGCCAGGCGAGAGTCCTTCATCCGAAAGTCGGATAAAGCTCGACCGGAGGGGCTGGCACCGCTGCCCGCCGGGCCAGCAGCTCGGCCACGTGCATCTGCACGTCGGGGCAGCCCCAGTAGGCCTGAGTGCCCCAGGGGTCCTCTCCCGAGCGCACCTGAACGTCCTGCACGGTGGCGTGGTCGCCGAACAGCGGCCGCACGGGTAAGGACAGGGGGTCCAGGTCGTCATAGAAGTTCTTCCAGACGATGTCACGCCCCTCGGGATGGATGCCCAGCTCGTCCACGGGCAGCGTATTGCCGGTGGCCAGCAGATCCACCACCCGCTGGCTGCGCAGGATCATCAGCGGCAACGAGGAGCCCAGGCTGGCGATGGCCCCCAGCTCCAGCCGCTCGGGATGGTTCCGCCAGAAGGCCAGCCGCTCCAGGGTCAGCTCGCGACGAGCCTTCAAGACGTCGGTGCGGAAAAAGCGGGGCAGGCGCACCTCGCCCTGACCCCTCAGGCGGGCCCCGTGGGGCGAAAAAAGGGCGTGGAGAAGGTCGTTGGCGATGGACACACCCAGACTGTGGGCCACCACGTGCAGGCGCAGCCGGAGGTTCTCGAGGTGGCGATAGGCCTCCATGGCCTCCAGAATCTGGTGGAAGACCGAGAGCTGCACGGCGATCTGCCCGTCGGACCCGCAGTAGTAGAACATATCCCCCAGCCCGCGGATCAGCAGGATCTGGCGTAAAGGGCCCACCATGCTGTCCCAGGCCCGGGTGGGGATGGTGGACCGGCGCTGGGGCAGGATCAGATTGTTGGGATTGGGGTTCTTGCGCACCTCATCGGGGTCGAGGATGCGCGCCAGGTGCTCTTCGGCCAGGTTGATCCACTGGTCGGGCTCGATGGTGTCGCGCACGAACTTGCCCCACTCGATCTCGAGGCGGTCGACGTCCTCGAAACGCTGGCCGAGCTCGGGGTGGCTCTCCTCGATGGCGTCCCAGAGCAGGCGGTACTGGGCCCGGCCCAGGGGAGGGTGCTCTTCGAGCATGATGCCGTGCACGAAGAGGAGAATGTTACGCGTGTCCATGGGGGTCGCTTCTTCGCTCGGGGCACAAATCCCCGCCATCTGAGCGAACGCGGTCGGCATGGTCAGCCTGTGGGCCGGAGTGCCCTGCTCGCGCCTGGCCTCCTCGGACACGCTTGTCCTGACGGCCATGGCCGAGGAGGACGGCGACGTGCGATCGGTGGACGCCTGGCAGCAGAAGCGGATTGAATTTCTCACCCGCCCGGACGGCTGGCTCGCCCTGGTAGGGCTGCTCTGGCCGGAGCCGGGTGCCAACACCTTCGGGACCGATCCCTCCAACAAGCTCGTCTTCCCTTCGGGCGCCCCCTTCATGGGCACATACAGGGTGGGCAAGGGCCGTGGGCACCGGCGTGCGGGAGCAACGCGCCCGCAGGAGGTCGCGTTCGACCCGCATGGCCCGGGGGAACCGGCGTGCGGGAGCAACGCGCCCGCAGGAGGTCGCGTTCGACCCGCATGGCCGGGGGGAACCGGCGTGCGGGAGCAACGCGCCCGCAGCCGTGCTCGACCCGGGGGCACAGTGCCCCTGCCCGGTCGGTCTGCTAAATTTAGAACATCGACAGCAAGAGCGGCACGCTGACCAGGCCGCCTACGGCCAGGGCCGCGATCTTCCAGCCCGACATTCGTGACTGCTGGGGCACGAAGCTGTGCGGGCCCTGCCCGGCGTCATTCACGCTGATGGAATAAGGGCGGCCGCTCGGATAGGGGTCGGGGGGCGGGGCATGGTAGGGCCACTGGCCGCCCTGCATGCGAGGGTCCATCCCGCCGAAGCGAGGGTCTTGCATGCGCGGGTCCATCATGCGAGGGTCCATCCCGCCGAAGCGAGGGTCTTGCATGCGCGGGTCCATCATGCGAGGGTCCATCCCGCCGAAGCGAGGGTCTTGCATCATGCGCGGGTCC